>Ga0247770_1000048_pt1 | contig 95638 bp, 104 predicted proteins | sample UWRJL136409B6_FD_179943 | JGI IMG/M metagenome (GOLD analysis project Ga0247770, IMG submission 179943) | Plant litter microbial communities from Arlington Agricultural Research Station in Wisconsin, United States - UWRJ-L136-409B-6 | ecosystem: Environmental > Terrestrial > Plant litter >...
CACATGATCCAAGGCCCCTGCGCGCCTGAGCGCCAAGAACTGCCGCTGCAGTTCGACAGGATGCGAAGTAAGCACCCTCCGTCGGCAAAAAAGGCCTTGAAGAGCGTGTGGGCGGCGACCTCGACCGAGTCCATCAACTCCTCCGCCTGCCGAATACCATCCTCAATTCTGACTTCCTCTTTCAGTACGTTCATGGCGACTGTGTTTACCTCATTGAGAGAATTGACTGCGTCCCGGCCCATCTCAATCTCCGCATCATTCAAGAGGCGGCCATGAACCTCGGCAGCTGCGCGGCACTGTTGGAACTGCGCAAATTTGTGGTTGGCCTCCGATGCGGCCTTGGTTTGTGCCTCCGAGTTACGGAAGCTGTTGAGGCTGGCCAGCATGTCATTGAGCCCGAAGAGCCAGGCCTTGGTGGAGATGTAGCGCTGCCGGGCCGCCAAGGTGATGTCCCGGGCGTAAGTGATACTGTTGTACACTTTTTCGCTCTCTGTGATATTGGCGACCATGTCACGCAGGATATCCTCCACTGCGGAGCTGTATTTCATAGCGAATTGGCCGGTTTGCACCATCTTGCTATATGTACCGGGCATGTTGCAAACTTGGAAACATGTGTGTTAATAGAGTACTAGTAGGCCGTAAATGCTGAATAAAAATATGCGTACCTTGTTCAAGAAGGTGCCGGCTGTGTGCCCAATTCCAGTGTTGATGATGTAAAGATATGTGCAGCGTGGTACGTATCGGGTTGCCGCAAGTGAGCTTCCGACGCCAGGAATATGAGTAGGAAGAAAAGAGAAGAGAAGAGGCTGAGAGGCAGTGTGAGAGATGAAAGTCAGTACTTGCAGACTGGGTGTCTGAGGCCGTAAATCGAGTTGTGGATGTGTGTGTGTGTTACTGATGTGTTCTGTCGGTCGAGAACCCAGCGGTTTCTGAGGTTGAAAATAGAGAAAGCAGGAGGAAGTCTCCTGAGGAGAAGTTGAACCGGCACGAGATAAATACCCGTGAAAATCTGATATTTTTGCATGCTTGACTTGCTTCGTGCGGCCAAAAACTAACATTGAACGTAACTTGGGATGAAAGTGCTGATGGGAGTACCTAAAAAATGCAACTCGCTGCCGAGCAAATGTTGATGCCATGATGACTCTCCACGGGCCACTGTCTCGTCTGCCGTCACTTAGCGTCTCGGTGCGGGCCAGCTCACCGTGTGAAAAATAAGAGCTCTTCTGTCCCAGAATACCCCCAGCCAGTGCAGATCGGGCGTTGGTCTCGGGAAAACGCTAGTATCAGTTACTGCGGTCATTGTGCATCATGGTTAAACGTAAAGGGGGTTTTCCCATCGGTCCTGCGAGGCGTCTGATACCGCCCGGCGGCGTATTGAACAAAAGGGACATTATACGCTGAGGTCTGACTGCTTCTGCTGGCCATGATTGCAACATGCCAAGACAGCCTTCGAGGAATCTCGCATCAAAGCTCCGCAGAACATGCCAGCAAGCGGGAGGCGAGCAGGATAGATGTCGAAGCACTGCCGCGGTGTTTTTCGGGGGATAGAGGGGGGACCGCCTTGTTTCGAGGCACGCTTCTCATGGTCGGGCCGTGGCTTCGCGCCCCCGTCGAGCCAGACAGTATGCGCGAATATGCGCAGAACTCATTGCCGAGGAACGTAAAGGCCGATCGCGGCACTCGTCGAGCAGCCGCCCGCAGGCTTCGTCGAGCTTGGTATCGCCGCAACGACGTCCGGTCGCTTCGGCTGCGCAGAGGATATAGTCTGTGGTTGCTGTCAGCCCATTGACACTCCAGGGTACTTGACTTCGCTCGAGAGAATCGTCGCCCGAACGAGGCGAGGGTGCATCGATAACATTGGTGACGGGGCGGCTTTACTCGCGATTTGACCTTTTCATGGCGGCATCGGATTGGATGCGCTGCAGAGTGCTGATAGGATGTGGTTGCCTCACCGAGGGCGTACAGATGGGAGGGAACGCTGCCCGGTGGCGAACCCCTCCACGCAAATGGCAGGAGCGGAGGGCCTGCCCAAGAGAAGGGCATCCTCTCGTACCAGCACAGGGCAGCCCAGATGATCAAGATCATACCAGGTAGCTACCACACCAAATAAACATCCGGGGATTCACGAGCCGGGGCACCTTGGAGACGTGTGGGGGTCAGATGTGTTAGCTTTCTCGCAAAGGAAGATACGGCGCTCCAGTACCGGTCTCAGCCCTAATCGGAGAGCAGCAGGCACGGCCATTCTGAGCCTAGGAAAGAAGGGATCTTCTAGCTCAGGATAAATTGTCCGATAGCACCCCGAACTGCTCTCTTATCCCTGTCGTCCCTTCCTTCGGCCCCCGGCAGTGCCCCCGATGGCGCGGCGCTTGCGGCGGGCTCCTTGCTCCGATCAAACGTCAATGCCCGCGACGGATTCAATAACCAGCAGCCTCAGCACTGCAGGGGGTAGGTACGCAAACATTCGTAACGGAACCTGCTGTGTCAATCGACGCCGCTAAAGTGCTACGGCTGTATGTCTGGTTCCTCGGGAAGGCAAGAGTTCCTCGTCCTTATCGTGCCGTTCGGTTATCGGGGCTTTAGGCTCTGACACCAGTCGCCCTTGCTAAACATCCCTCCTGGCGGGGGCAGACAGGACATTGCACATCCATGTTGTGGGGAGAGGACTTGGTCCTCTTGTACCCTGCCGAGCCAGACCAGCACCGGCGACCGACGCGCACGCAGACCTGGGAAGCAAATATCCAGGACAACGAGCGAAATATACCTCACAAATTTCATTTCCGACAACACGGTTGATGTATGCAATGGTGGCCAGAGGCAATTCTGTCTTTGGTGCTAGTAGACTACCTGGAAGTACGATGCATGATCAAAGCCGCCTGTAACAAAGACGCGATTCACCGTATGGTGCGCTCCGTTCCCAACCGGTCAACAAGTGCCGTCCCGTCAACGGCCATTCCAATGCCATCGCCCATGTCCAGCCTCTGAGCTGGTGAGTCATTTGGCGTTGCTTCCCGTTGCTCTTAGTTGTCCGGTATGCCTTTGTGAGATGGGGGTAGCGGGCGCCGACGTATGTCAGATAGGGACGTATTTAGCCCTCATGCGAGTGAGCTTCGCCGTACTTTTCAAAGTCTTCGGTGCGCGATGCTTCTGTTCATCCCTTCCATCACGGACTGTGGGGAGAGCGCAAGTTCATGTGGATGGCTCGCCGTGCGGTGGGTAGGAAATGTGCAATAGAGCTTATCGATGCCAGCATCACACTCTTCTTCGCAGGGAGGGCCGCCGAGGCTGTTGCCAGGCCGGCTGAACTGTCGTATCGGAACTGGACGAGGAAATCGGAAAGCATATCGGCGACGTTGGAGATTCTCCCATTTACAACGATGGGTATGGCTCTCGATGGGTCTCGATGGGCCAGGGTTACCCAGACGTACGACACAGCTTCATAAACAGGCGTCGTCTAGGCCAGCGGGCGTCAATTCTCAGTGGATCAACTGAGTGGCGTAGGTTCTCCGCGGCCTCTCTCTCGGATCAAGCAGGGTAAGCAGCTGGTACTGGAAGAGCTCCTCGTGGGGCTCGCCGCAAGTTCCGGTTCTGGTGTTCATTGTGGCACCATCATGCCAACTCACTAGACGATGTGAAGGGGGAATGCCTGCCGCCGATCAGACCATCAAGGCTTCGGGTGTGGGGTAAGGTACAAAATGCCATTTCTCGACAATTAACACACAGAAGCGGCCGCCCCCGATGTTTCGTTGCTGACAACCCGAATCATCCTTGTTAGCCTCCCAATTCCCTCGCCATTCTTTCCAATTCCTGCCTAATCTCCGCCAATGTAGGACGTCGTGTTATGCTCTCCCGCAAAGCGCGTCCCGCGAGCCCCTCGCCCAACTGCGCCCTAGTATCGGGTTTGAGACCCCCCAGGAAAACTTTTGCACTTTCGACCTCAGCAACCCAATACTCCCTGGCCACATCCTGCGCGTTTCTTTGATCCCTTGCCACAAGCCTTCCTGACTCCAGCTCCAAAACACAAGTTGTCCTCCCCTCTTCCCACTCTGGTGCGCCCTCGGTGCAGCGTTGGATCAGCCTGCGCAGCTCTTGTGGTGTCTTTCTGAACTCCGGGAATTGCAATCGCATTTCGTTGTTCGGGCCCCCGTTGTCCTGCAGCAACTCGTGGTCAATCCCGCACCGGACCCAGGGCGTTCCCTCAAAGATACACCACAGAAGCTTCCCTAGCATAAACGCCTGGGCTCTTTCCAAGTCCAGAGACCCGCTTTGGTTCTTCCTTCGCAAGAGAGCCAGCCACGGGGCGCTGAAGCCGCCGTCGGAGTTGTGATATCGATCATGTTGGCTCCCTGGAGCCCACTGCGGCACACTTGCCTCCAGAAGTTCCTGTATCTCGTCACAAACCTCTGTGTGCTCATCTTCAAGCCCAATGAACACAACTTCCAAATACTCAGTGTATGCTACCTCTGGGGGACTCCATGAGTACCATCCTCCTCGCTGTTCAAGATCAAGCAGCACTGCATCAAGCTGGCCCGGGCTGGACCCGCTAGGTCTGAGGACCACATTATCAGGTTTCAAATCAGGGTAGAATCCTGCGGGATGCGAGTTGACGTGAATCAGCGCTGAGGTGATCTCCGTCGACCATTCGAACCTTTGCTTCAGTGTGGCTTGCGGCAGGGCGCCGGCGCCCACATCGTATAGGTGTTGCTTCAGGGACCCAAACGGGAAATACTCAATCAAAAACCCGCATACACCCTTTTTGCCGCCAAAGCGACCTCGCTTTGTTACAACGTAAGCCGGCCGAGAAATGATGTTTGGATGCGGCGGAAGGGTCAGGAGCATCTTCAGCTCGTTGTACATGTACCGCTGGTCTCGAGTAAGGGACTTGAACACGAAAGACTTGCCAATCTGAGTACGGCCAGAAACTGTGACGAGCGTGATGGATTCGTGGAGTTGCCTCTGAAACTGCAGTTCGTCCCATTCGAGCAGAGGAGGCCATGCAGACTCTGGTAGGTCCCACATGCTTTGGAGCGACTCGACGCTCAGCATCGCTTGTTCAACATCGTAGCTAGGACACAGGTGTATTTCAGAGCTCATCTCATCGAGGTTGGTGGTGATGCTGGTGACGAGGATTTGCGATCCATAGGGCATGTTCAGATACTGGCTCTCGAACCCAACCAGCCGCGACGACCAATTTTCCAGTGCCCGCAAGAGGTGCTGGGTGATCGGCAATGCGGAGACCCCGCTTCGGCTCATGTAGAGCAAAGCGTCGGGCTTAAGGACGTCCTTGAGGTGCCCAGGACAGTCTTCCGGGGGCGGAAGGTACACGTCGATCCTCAACGGAGGCTTACCGATCCCAAAGGTTGGAGTCGCAAAGAATCGCCTGCCATCGACGTCGACCCCATCTACTCTCCATTTTGGCTGATATCTTGGCGTAAGACTGTTAATGCGGCTCTGCGGGTTCAGGAACGACGCCTCCCATGGCGGATCGTCATCAACTGCCGGCACCCCCTCTTGCGACTGGCCGGGACCCTTGCCGATCGATGGTGGTCGGTCGGTGAACGCGGCAAGGGGGCTCAGAACGTCGGTGAATATGTGGCCCGAGAGTTCCATTAGTCAGGGAGTCAGTTGCTGCCGATGGATCGCAGCCAGCGACCGGGACGGCGTTCAGACCAAAAGACGAAGTTAAAATCTGGAAGCCGAAAACAGCCACAGGTGGTGGTGTGCAATGCAACATTCGGGCTTAAAACTTGACAGGGAACCTGGTTTCGACATTATTGGCGCGGCGCCGACCCTGAAGGTTGCGTGCAGAAGCCCCGGCCCAGCGATCAAATCAGAAGAAAGCCGATACCACCTCCCCGTTGCATCTAGCCTTATGAGGTCCACTAGAGATGCAATAGGGGACCCCCTTGTATTTAAGTGGCCACGAAATGCATGGCCCATGCAGTGCTTTGCTTTCGGGCGGCTATGGCTGTGGAACCTATCACTAGGAGCCGAACATCACCTCCCCGGTGCTGGACGTCGGGCTGTCATGGCGGGAACTTTTCTTTCTCGTGTGGTAATTAGGTACCACAAAGCCTTCGGAAACCGACCTGGCAGCATCGCTCGCCCAGGCTCAAGGATGCGGGGCCATTCAACCCCGTCCTTCCTTCGTATTCTGACAAGTAGGATATCATAAATTTTCATCGCCCTGAACGCCGAAACGACCCCGCTTCTTCCCATGGCTAGGATGTTAGCCGTTCACTCAACCGGAATCGGATCTTTGGCACATCGACAATATTCCATCGCTCCCCCAACTCATTTTCGTCGTAAATCCTAGAGCTCCCCTCCTGTAGCGCGCGGGGTAGCTTCCACGCAAGAAGTGGGTTTTTGAGCCACGCGCGAACCAAGTAACGAGAAGTGCTGGGTGTGTCCGAAAAAGCCTCTCGCGAATGTAGAACGGAATGGTTGTTTATGAAGAGTAGATCGCCGGGCTCGGCGTCCAGAGTGATTTGGCTCTGCTTGGCGATTTCTTCGACAATATCGAGTGCTTCCCGTTGTGCTATGCTAAGCGACGCGAGTCCTGTTGCACGTCTGACTCCATCAAGCCCAAGCAGTGGCTCCCGCGCAAAGTTCATGATGATTCGCCCCCCGTGGTAAAATAGAAGCGGTCGTGTGCTACACTCGAAGAACTTGCCGCGACTGGACCATCGTCGTCAGCATGGGGAGGTCAAGGTTAATGCAATAAGAACCATACCTGTCAAATGGCCAAATGGGCTGAGAAAGCAAATCGCAAACGTGTGGGTATGATGCCTTAAGCTTGTTGTAGATTGTCCACGAGGAAGCGAGAAGGTTTCTGCCGCCCTGAACGGCACATGCTCGCGTCTGTAGCGCAAGAATGTCGCAGAAAGCGTCCGTGTGAAAGGTCTGGGAAACTCAGGGTCAGAACAATTCTTCAAGACCGAAAGCCGGGAGTCACTGACTGATGCCCTAGATGAGTATCTCGTTGGCCTGTCGTGTTGCGGCGCTTTCGATAGTTTTGCATCGCGGACGTGCACTGGTATAAGGTCTCAGCATCGTTGTATTCAACTTGCAACGGAGCAGCTCACTCAACATGTTACCCTCCTCGTCTTGTCTTCCTCTTTTAGCGCCGATGTAGCTCGAAATGCCCAAAAAGACGATAATATTATCCTCTGGGGAGAACTCTTCCGGCCGAAGGCCGCGAACCGCGGCAAACCCTTTGCCGTTGTGGATGTCGTATGCGAGACGCAGCAGTTTCAGGCCCAGCGTCGGAAGAGGAAACGTGCTAGGGCGCACTTCATTCCCGTAGAGGCCCAAGCCTAGGCACGCAAGCAAGGTCAGAACCAATCCGCGCATCTGCCGAAGGGGTAGCACCTACTGTTGAAATGGCGGACAGCAGCTCGAACCTCTGATACTTCGTCTTGATTCAAGACGAGGACGAATTCCCCGTCCCCTTGGAAAGTCTGCGAATCCCAGCAAGCGTCGCCGTCCATTCGGGTCGGCCAGTCGCGTGTGTCGGAGTTGCTCGGCTTCAAGCGGAGGCTTCCCCAGCTTGCTCCTAGCAAGGTTGGCACGGCGGTCTCAACTCCCATGATGGACAGACGTCGATTTCCTTGATATCAAAACACTCGTGACGGAGGAGAGAATCAACTTGGACCCCAAATTTACAAAAGGAAAAATGCAGCGCTTCATTTATTCGATAACGTGATTGCCCATGCGGCTCAAGTTGCCGAGCTGCCCACCAGAATGGCTCTCGTGAGAAGGGTCCTCTCGATCGGGTTGACAACAGGAGGGGCTTGCTGCAAGGCGGGTGACCTCCCCCAATAGGCCGCGCCGAAATTAGACAACCCCTCCATCTTGGTGCGAAAGGACTGCGCTGTGATAAGAGCGGCTAAGCCCATTGGCGGGGTCCCAATTTTGTGTGGTAATCCAACTGGTCGCCCGAGTCGAGACCGCAGACGCCATACATGGTAGTGAGGGGTCGAAGCTCAGCTAAACAGCAGGAGTGCCATCCCGCGCACAAGTAGCACATCTGGAGGGAAGTGCAGCCTGCATCATGTCACTTGCGCGGATGGTGTCTATGCAGGAGGGGCATGCTCGAGGGTCTCGCGAGGTGCCCAATCCGAGTCGAAAAGCTGGCTGGTGTACCAGTATGGCTGGTGATAATCGTCGCTCTGATTGATCGTTTGGAATTTCGGGGCTGTCGAGGTTAGCATGTGCACGGCACGACATGTCAGGGAAATTTGTCACCTTTTTCCACGACGAAATCGCGGCACTGCGCCATGAAGCTGGTCTGTTCCGGGTCCAACCGGGCCATCCTGCGCACTTTTGGAGACTCCCAATCGAACTCCTCGGAAAAAAGCTGCTGCCCTTTGTAGCAGTAGTGGAAATGTGCCAGGATTGTCTTTGCCCCGGAGTTTGTTGCTCGAACCAGCGGCATATCCAAATATTGGACCTGGCCGTCAAAGATTCGGTCAGCACGTAGACAACAATCGAGTCGCGAGGGTACACTTACGCGTGACTTTCTTCGGGAAGCAAACTGTCTCTGGAAGTTCATCTGCATTTCGTAATTCTGCAGCAGAATGAAAGCCGTCAGAAACGACACGTACCAGTCCTTGGGGCTGTGAACGTTAAACGTCCCCTGAAGCTCCCGCAGAACGTCTTTGCGCAGAGGGCCGAGAACTCTGTGGATGATGATGGATGCAATCTGGTAGTCGAGATAAGATGGAAGCGAGTCCCAGTCGTAAAACGGATCTTTGGGTGCATTGTAAAGATCGGAATCTTGCCGTCCATCCGCAGCCCAGCAGCGCCATTTCGACTCAATGAAGCGGCAGGCTACCCAAAGCCTCAGCGTCTTCTGTAGCATCCTGTTCTGTTTGGGATGCTGTTAGACGATATCGTTTATGATTGGAAAAGGGGAACTCACGGGTATTGGGAAAACGGAAGCTCGGTATGCTTGCTGAAAGATGTCCCACACCAGGGTGTTAGTATCGTCAAGATATTCGTAGAGGTATTGAGTTATGCCACGGTCAATATAGTCGTTCATCGCTTGGACCACAGCATCCGGATCGGCGACCGCCCAAGGCGTCGCGTACATGGGCCGACCTTTCAGGTCCACATCGGTAGAGTTCGCGGGCGGGACGAACTCTCGTAGCTCGACCTGAAAGCTCATGGGGCCTTGTAGCTGACCCAGGCAGACAATCTTGGGGGGAGAGTCGGTCCACCGCCGTTCCAAGTGGAAATCTCCATGGTTAGGTCCTGCCATGGGATGGGATTGGTAAAATGGCATGTAATCAAGACCGGTTCGGAACAGCGTGCTATCGGTCACCATGTAACGAAGACATGGCAACCGGCTCATCCTTACTGTCTTTTGCTGGCAAGTCAGGCATGGACCGCGAGGATTTGTCGGGTCCGGTATGCACTGTCGGAAAAGTCAACAAACTCGAAAGCCCAAGGTGGCCAAGAGTGGGGGTTACTCACTCGGTTTCGTTGCATCCTGCATCGCACGCACGCATGTACCTGTCGGGTTAGATGCGTGTCCTTCTTCTTTGCTCCTTGGTACGGGCTTCTCTTCTTCCTGATCTTGTGTGATGAGGACTGAGACATTGACTGAGTCGGTGGTCTTCCTGCCTTTGGGGCTATCAGGTGATAGCGCTTCTCTCCCGAGCCAGTGGTGGGTGACATGGGCGTCTGGATAGATGAGATGGAGCCCGGGGACGAGGAGATCATGGCCCAGTCAGCTCCAACACTCTCTTGATCTTTACTTTGTCTGTCTCCTGGGGCGCCCGATCCACTATCAGGATCCAAATCAAGCTGCATGGGTGTCACCGAGACGTAAGATTCCCCGCCGTCCTCCTCCTGCGCGACGGACCCGCCTTGCCCAGGATGTTGCTCTGCAGACTCGTCAAAGTCCCACAAGCCGGCGTCGCAGTCATACCATACCCCCTGTGGATTCAGGAGGATAACCTCTGTTCCTTCGTTCTGGACGCCCTCAGAGTTCACGGATGCGGTCGATGGCTGGTCGGCGTACTCATCAAACTCGAAGGCATCCACGTCCATGGCGCCATTGCGATGGTAAACTTGGACGTGGTGCCATGGCAGGGGCGCGCTCTGCTCACCCAGGCCGCGAGTGGTCAGGGGCACGGGGACATCTCCGGAGTCAGCGACGGCGAAATGAGTGGGGACCCCGCGGGGGACGGCGGCGGCAGCGGTCTGGGCGCGATTGCTGAGATGCGCGGCTTGGCCCTGGCGTCTCTGCTGGATAAGCTCATCGACCGTGAGGTTCAGCAGGCCGGCGACGCGCTGGATGTCCGCCAAATCTTTCGCCGAGAAATCCATCGCGGCGGTCGAGACTGAGCGAAATGAGCGTTGTTGTTGCGAATGGGGCAGTGCTGTGTCTTGATATCCTGGATCCCGCGGTGCGGCTCTAGGCAAAGCCCTTCACTAGGTCACACCTTCGCAGGAATTGTCGCGGGGAGGGGGTCCCAGTGTGCCCACGCTGGCCAATCACAGGGCCGGACACGATCACTGAAACCGATAAAAAATTGAGCCAACGGCAGGGCAGGCGAGCTGCCGGCACGCTCAAGCATAACCGGCCGCGCCACTCTGGGCGTTGGCTGCAGCGTGCTAATGAGACACCGACGCTTGCGCAACCAATAGGACCTCCAGCCCAAACCGCTTGGGGGACACCAGGGCTCCCAGAAGGGTGAGGTCGCGTGTTTTGAGGGAGCCCGACGAGTCGCTGAACTGTTGCCTAAGTTCTAGAACGTCCCCGTATTCGAGACCGGCAAGTTCGGAAACCGATTTACCAGAGACAAAACCGATATCGACTTGGAATGGGCATGTTGACTCACGTCACTGGGATGGGGAGCTAGCCGATCACATTGGAAGCCCAATTGCCCGGTGGTCACCCTGGGTGGCAAACATGTGTCGAGCCCCATTCCGGCCACGGATCTCCAGACACACGGCCATGGCGTAATTGGTGATAGACCATGCTGCATCTTCCATCCTCCATCCGATATTCGTGGATCAACAATCCATTTGTCAGTGCCGCCGATCGACCCAATTGTGATGAGAATTCTCTGTGGGCGTCGGCGGCGGGGTAAGTAAGAGCTTTCGCCGTGTGCGCAGTTGGCGGGCATCTCGGCCAGCTGCAGGCACGTGGCATGTGCCCACGAAGAGAGGCGACGCCTAAGCCAGTGTCCATTTGTCTCGCAGCGACATGAAATGCTCCAATGACGGGTCCATGGATACAACAGAGGTCGGACTCTCTGGTCTAATGGGGCCAGGGATCAAGGCTGTGCGACATCGGACCAACTCCGGATTCAAAACATCGATTAGGCCCGCATCCAGATGCTGGATCCGAAGCTGAAGCTCTGAAACCGATCGACCCAGACAGATGAGCGGTGTGGGGCCCCGTATGAGCTGAGGAAGTGATTTCGATCGGGCCTCTAGCGCCGAGAGGGCGTTGGGCGTCGGTGCGATCGGAAACTGGACCAGAAGGCAGGATTGGTTTGTGGATGAAATTGAGACTCAAGGTCCGCCGTTCGCGAATGACCTGAGGGTCAGAGGGCTGGTCCTCCCGGCTCTTTCCGTTGTGCTATCTGCAGCGAGCCATGTTAGTAGGTTTGCCCCTGGGCTATCGGATGGCAAGAGCGCCCACGATGTTCTTACCCTCCGCGTCACGATCGCAAGCATTGTCTCCAAGAGGCACTATCGGATATCCACCATCAGGCGGGGGCGGTCGGGGGGGCGATTCCGTCGAGAAGCTTAGAGTGTCGCCCCCCAGTTCATGTCTTTATGCCGGCAACGGGGGTCAATAAATCTCTTGGTCTTCGCGATGAGGGTTGATACGATACAAGGCAGGTACAATACGTATCATTATGTAGAACAGCTCTGGAGCCTCTAAGCGCCGCCCACATCATCGCTCCATCCCTTGTAAGCGGCGTCAAGTGCCTTTCTCCACAGCATCAACACCCCAGTCGAGAAGTGATCGACACGGGAAATGCACCGATCGTGTGGTTCCCGATTTGATATTCCTTGTTGCCTGCCAAGGTCGCTGGCTGTTTCCTTGCAAAACTTATCAGCTGATCAGCTGTAACCTCGCATTTTAGATCGGGTGGGGGCCGCCCAATCGGCGGGCTCTGTTAATTCAAGGCAGGGTCGCGTAACCGGTGAGAACCTCGCTAGCCACATGGGAAATCTTGACAGCGCATTACTTCGACGTCACTCCCTCCACATTCTTCCAAAATTTGCGCAGCGGCGAAGAAAGATTAATTTCCTTTTTACGAAGTAATGCTAACGACCACATCTGTGAGAGCACCACCAACTCGTTCCAACAAAAAAACCAAAGGAGCGGGTGTGATGTTGATTTACCAATTTGAAAGATTGGCTTGCGTTCATTCGCGGCTAAACTACATTTCGTCCGAAGTTAGCGTTGTTTTTAGATAACAGGGGCGCGTCTCTTCAAGGTCTTGCAAGAGTTAGGCCGCCCCTGTCTCAATCATGCTGCAACACGGGCTGGGGCTTCTCGTGGAGACCCGCCCCAATCCCATGACCTTAGAAAACAGGAGCAGTTGACCCTTGAAAGCTCTGAAACAATGCGCCAAAGAAGTTTCTTGGGTAGCTCGAGAAATTCTTTTTTTACCTACCAGCGACCATCCGATCAGATATCCACATGCCGAAGGTCTCCGATGCTCTCCCCAACGTCCCATCCAGAATTTCAGACAAATTCCTCGCTCGCACCGAGAGCCCGGAGCTCTGTCAGGTTTTCTTCCTTCCCCAAGATTTTAAGCCAAGAGGCTCGCGTGAATATGGTTGGGTGTGCGATGACCATGGAGATGCGGACGTCCTTGACAAGACGGCGACGAGCCCAGTAGACGACGAGCTCGATGTTGTATTGACTAACGCGCTGGACCTCGCCTCTATTCCAGTGTGCCATCGCGCGCGCGCGCATCTGCTCCATCGTGAAGCCCGGGTTCGGTTGTTTGATGACGGGGAACGGCTCGCGTGGCTCAATGTCTCCCGGGTGTTGGAAGCGGCAATCGGTGTCCCAGTCGCGGAATACGCGCGCCCAAAGCCGCGCCCGCCGTCGCTCGAGTTTGGCTTTGTCATCCGTGACTTCTACTTCGTTTGCGGCGGCAAGATAGGATAGCAGGTCGTCGCACATTGCCTTTTAGAATAGGGTCAGGTCCGTAATGCAGGACGCCACGGTCGGCGGGTTGTAAACCTAAGGCGCAGTTACTGCCGAAATCGCCAAAGCTTTGAGGTCTCGCGATCTCCTCGAGTTGAAGCGAGTCATGGCAATAGGTCAATCTTGTCTTGATAAAATGAGCTGCAGGGCTTCAGATCTTGGGTTAACGAAGGGCCGAAAGGGACAGCTAGCTGTGGGAGGATGTTCCCTAGCTCAAGAACTTTGCAAACGGCAAGGGATCTGGGGAGTGCGACGAGTTTGTGAAGTATGCGAAAAATGGAAGGCATTATACCCGGGCCCTCAATTTTGAGTTCACCGTTGTAGTGGATCAAGGCGTATTGCAAATGCCTTATTTTGACTTCGGATGAGGAATTTTTAAAGTCAAAAGCTTGTGCAAGTAGGCAAATGTAAGCATGGCCAGAACTGCTACCACTTTTCAGATAAGATGGAAGCGGCTCATGTCCTCCGTCACCGACCATGCCTCCCCATCCATCACTCCATCACAGTACGCCTCCCCCACAAACGTCCAGTGTGTCTCGCCGTGCGGTCCCTACTCAGGGGCCTTGCGAATCACGTGCGGTATATGCGCTCCGGCGAAGATGACAACAACATCCCCTGCTTCTGCATGTCCCGGCCCCATTCCAACATACCCCTTCTCTGTCATGAACGGCATTTTGTCCTTTATGTGATTCATGCAAATCAAATACTCCATATTCTCGCGTCGAGTGACAATTGTCCAGGTGTCATCGTCACCATCCCATTGTTCGATGTAGCTGCGATACAGATCTTTCACTGAACGTGTGGCATTGTCGCTTCTCGTTGGTTCGGGGACGGGGAGACCGATGAAGAGGTCGGCAATGGGTATCCGCCAGGGGCCCTCGTTTCTTCGGGCGGCGGAAGAGTAGATGCTATCTTTGCCCTGGTGCAGAGTGGCGGACTGGGCGCAGAAGTAGTTGATGACTTCTAGTCGGTGTAGTCCAGCGATATCGTTCCGCAGATGCTCTGGTTCTGCAATTCTGTGGTAAATGTCAGCAAATACTCTTCACCTTCGGATGTTGCTCTATTTCTGAGAAGCAAATGTCCCTCGACGCCCGAGACGCAAGGATAAGGACAAAAGAAATCCTCTCCAATTCGGTACCCACGCAGAGATGGTGCAAATTGCCTTGCCCTCGAGGCGGAGGGTCTTCTCATTTGTCGTTTGGTACATTTGAAGAGGTGATTCCCCAGAGGCCGAGAACAAAGTGTGGTTGGTCCGAGTCTCACACAGAGGCCAAGTTTGATCCGATCGCCAATCGGGTGCCCAAGTGGGTATCTGTGAATTTTTGTATTCCTGCCTTGGGAATTGCGAGTACGACAGTACTTCGAGGCCTTCCGTCTTCCGAATCAAGGCCTTGGCCACCCGTGCCAGGATGATCCCATAGTCCCTGACGGTGTAATCTGCACGCAGACCAAGCTCCGCGGAATCGGAAGCCAGTCCGAGGAGAGCAAACACTCTGTCGCGACAATCGGTGGCGTTCATCGCCATATCGTTATCGACGTAAGTATCTCGTAGAACGTGAAGAAGTGTGGCGCGAGCCCCGGGGATGCCGAGATCGAAAGCTTGTCGTCCAAGTCTAGTGTCCTTGAAGAGGGCCGTGGGGTCGTCCAGAATAGTAGCGAGATACTTTCTTTCTTGAGAGGAGGAATCTGAACGGACAGCATCTGCCAATTGGCCGTGAGCGCTCAGGAGGACGTCCATGGCCAGGAAAACCAACTCAGCCTCCACTATGCCCTCTCCGCAGACGAACGCCGGGGAATTCTTTGCCATGGCAAACTCCTGCACCACCCATATCCTTGTGAACCACGCGCGTTTCATCCATTCGTGAATGGCGCCCAGAAGCTCCCTGAAGCGCGGCAGACAGTCCGCAATCAGCTGGCGGAATGGTCCCAACCCATCGTCAATCTCACCGCCAGATCCCTGACTGCGGAACACTCCTACGAACCGTAGATTTCGTGTTATCTCTTTCATGTGACTACTCCATTCCAGTCTTTTCGCTGCAAGACCTACTTCGAAGAACATTTCCATCACCTGGTCGGAGCCATCCGCCGCCGGGCCGAGCCAGACCAAAACCCGCTCTGCAGCGCTGTATATGCTGCCCATAAGGGCCACTTGATCGCTCTTCTCGTCGTTGTTGTATTGGTTGATGCATACTTGGTCGATCCAAAGGGTCAGCGCTTGTTCCCCACCGCGTGCACGAAGGTGCCTTAGTGCTTCGTCCAGCGACGAGGTGATGGGGAGGTGCTTTCCGCCGGCCTGGACGGAGTGAGGCGTTTGCGAGGAGCCCCATACGTATGATAGCGCCCTGAATATCGGGGGTGATTGGATGCTGTGGCAGGATATGTTGCAAACGAGAGGCGCGTTGTAGTCAGAGCCTGGAGCGGGGTCGAGGGAGAGGAGGCGGAATTCGTCCTTGGACGACCCGAGCTTCGCGTCGTCTTCATATGAGAATAAAGATAAGGTCAAAACTGACATGGTTAAAGCTAGGTATCTTAGACAGGTATTGTGAGGGTTACCAAGAGAATTCGGATTTGCGTGGAAAATGAGACAAGATGAACACGCGGTCCTCGTCCAAAGTCGAGTCCCCGCTGGCAAGAAGCATCAGACCTATCAGGCAGCAACGAATCCATACGACAAAAGAAACTACCCTAACCCTGGTCGTTTTTACTGACGCTGCCTTCATCCACACCCATGCTCTCTCCGGGCAGGCCAGCACGGAGACCTTATACCAATTCTGGTGTAACTGAGGGTGACGGCGAATGGCATGGCTTCCCAACAGACCTTAGCCAGCTGCGGCCCATGCGCCAAACCTCCGCGGACTCGAGAGCGCGGTGGAGGTGAAACTTCCGGAGGCTCGAAACATCCTCGCAGTATTGTTGCACCGCCTTTTCTCTCTCCTCTCCTGTCGTGTAGGTTCGACGATCGCCCATGCTATGTAATGGCGAGGGCGTGCGAATAGGGGCCCCTGGTGTGCCGCTGCTTCAATACCAGCACCGCCTTCAGATAACGCCTGCCATAGCTGAGACTCCGGGGTGTCCCAATTACCCCGACCTGCTTCATCTCGAATAGCCGCAGGGTCCTTCATACTGTGCCACATGGCGCAGATCTTGTTGTTTGGGCGACGCAGGCCATGACCGTCGACAAACTTGTCGACGAGGAGACATACGTGCCACCTGAAATCGAGAGCATCGGCAATCTCGGAAATAGACGGAGTGCCGGGTGTGTTGTGAAGAAATGCAAAGAGTCCGCCCGCCAGGGTGACGTTCCAATCCTTGTTCCAGTCACCAGGACAAAGCTTATTGAAGAAAAGATCTGCCACGCTAGATACCCGCGCGTGTATCATTTCCGGCGTCATCCCATCGGCATCGCTTTAGGGTGGCTGGGATAGGTATGCAGATAGTGCTTTCCATCCCTTCGAGTCTCTGAAATAGGCCAACGGGATGCCAGACCTTCCCGCCCAAGATTGCGCCCAATTCTCTCCCCGAGTACTATGTTGGAAGTCCTGTGACAGCTTGATGACACGGGAGAGTCCCGGACCCTCTAGAGCATCCAAAACGGTGCGGCAAAGCTCGTTATATGTCTCTTCCTGAGCCTCGGTTAGCTCATCGGGTTGGAGGGATGTGTCGTACGTTAGCAGTACATCTGCGCTGCCGTCCTGTGTAAGCAGTGGAGTTGAAGCGTCTGTGACATTCAAGATGGTATCTCCCACAAACGCCGGGCCGAAAGCTTGAATGTGGGCCATACTACTAGATACTGGCATTGACTGGCCGTCGGATTTGTGGCAGACATGACGCAGACGGCAGAGCGGTATCAGGGACCACTTGAAACTAACAGTGAGAAATCAAAAAATAGAAACCCGCCCGCAGTTCTTATCTGAACCGGGTAGGTTTGTTGGCATTTCGGCTGTCGGAGCGCTGAACAAAGCATACTTTTTAAGTTCCAACCTTGTTCGGCACAATTGAGGCCCTTAACAGTAGAACAAGAAGGCATATTTCGCCCTGGCTGAGGGGACCCTTTCCTTCCAATCCGCAAGTTCTGTCCTGAAGTAGCTAGGGCCCACTGCAGTTCCCGGGCTTGCCTGTAAAAGAAGACATGCCCCCGGGCCATTCTGAGGTACTACCAGGCACGGTTGCGGGTAGCGATCACCGTTCTTCTTGCGAAATGGTCAGAAGGCGCAACCCAGGTAGGTACCTAGCGTCCACTGCCGGGGCCATCCATTGATTCGGCTCTCAAAAGACGCCGCTGCTTTGACAAGCTTGCGCTCTTCTGCGGCATCATCCTTTTGAACGGATTCGGTCGCCAAAAGAGATCAGAGAATTGGTAAAGTTTTCGTCAGATCTCCGGCATCCGGCTTCAAGTTTCGCACGCTGATCGGTAGCGCCATACGTTGATTTCGCAACCCTGGAGTTCGCAGACAGCCCCTGTCGCTGCCCCTTACGATGCTGAATGGCCCGTGGGGTATCAAAAACAACTTCCACCTATCAGCCGCCATTGTGTCGGGCCCTTTGTATCTGGCTGGCTGGCAGGGCCAAAGAACCGCAATGTTTTATCCGAGCGCATAATTAACCATTACACCGGTTCAGACCCAGGCTTCCCGACGATGGCCTGGCAAAAGGCGCCGTCCCCGCACCCACGCCAACCTCCCGCCAATGCAGCTTCGACGGACCAGATCGCGCTGCTGATGTTTTGCGACACCGGTCTAGACCAGAGCTTTTGCACGCGAAGCCCTTCGTCTGTGCGCGCCAGCGAACATGGCGGCCAAGGCAACTCGCGTGTTGCTCCTGTCTCTTGCCGGTCCTTGGTTGGCTACTGGGCAGGATACCCTGGGAATCGGCAACGGATACGTGAGTCGAAACACCAAGAACTTTAATGTGCAGATTGTGCGAGATTCGCAGACGCTTGCCTCCTTGCGGCCCGCCGGTAGTTCCTTCGACTTTCTCCCCTTCGACTACATCTCACGCCGGGCTCGAAATAGCCAGTACCATTGGGGTGATGTGATTCTCCGATACCGCGAAGTCAACACAGCGACCTGGCTAGAGGCTAACTCAGCAACGTCGAGAAAGCCGGTGACGCAGTTGCAGACAAACGCTCTATCCGCCGGAAGCTTGACCCGAACCTTGCCGCTCGCGCTGCCCCTTAACATCACGAGAGAGTGGATCGATACGGGCGGCGACTTGGCGCTACGATTCACCCTGACCAACACCGGGAAAACCTCTCTGGAGATTGGTAGTCTCGGCTTCCCAGCTGAGTTCAACAGCATCTTCACAGGGCGTTCTGCCGAGAAAATCCAAGAGAAATGCTCACTTGCTGATCCCTATATTGGGATGCACGGGGGCTACATTCGCGTTGTCCCCGTCAGTGGCACTGGCGCCGCCTTGGTCGTCACGCCTCTGGGAGATACACCCTTTGAGGCCTGGCGCAACCTGGGCGAGACAAGCTTCGCAGATACAGCATACGGAAGCCAGACATTTGAGGGTTACTACGAGTGGCAGGTACTCACGAAAGCGTGGGCCACAAAGGAGTGGGCCTCGGCCGAGCCATGGAATGTCCCAACGTCTCGGGTCTTACAAGCCGGCCAGTCAATGACTACAGGCGTTCGCTTTTCTCTGGTCAGAGGCGGTGTCCGGGACATCGACAATACCCTTGTCAGTATCGGCGTTCCTGTCGTTGCAAGCGTTCCTGGCTACATTGTCTCCCGTAACTCTTCGGCCTATTTCTCCGTCCGTCTGCCAGTCAATTTGACGGTGGCCGCTGTCAAAGTGGATCCACCCACTTCGCTTCAAGTAACTCGTACAGATGAGGGCTTTTATCAGACCGACACCAGAAAGGAAGCTTGGGGCCGAGCCCGACTTACATTGACCTACTCAGACGGACGTGTTCAAACAGTTCATTACCTGGTCACCAAGGCTGCCAATGAGGCAGTGTCAGACCTGGGCCGATTCCTAACGACACGCCAATGGTTCAACGACACGGTAGACCCCTTTGGTCGGGCGTCATCCATCATGACGTACGACTACGAAAGACGGGCTATTGTCACACAGGACAGTCGCGTTTGGATCGCCGGACTCAGCGATGAAGGCGGAGCCGGTTCATTTCTCGCCGCAGCCATGAAACAGGCCGTTCAACCCCACCCAACAGAGGTAGCACAGCTGGAGTTGTTCGTCGATAGGGTTCTGTGGGGAAAATTACAGAACAGCGACTTCACGGTACGCAAGAGCATTTTCTACTACCAGCCATCGATAGTTCCAGCTTTCAACTACAGTCGCTCGCTGGACTGGGGCGGATGGATGTCGTGGAACAGGACTCAGGCATATGGCACGGACCGCGCCTACAATTACGTCCACGTTGCGGCTTCATATTGGGCGCTTTATCGCGTGGGACGCGCGTATCCGGGCCTTTTGACTAGGCGAACATGGGAGTGGTATCTTGATCAGTCGTATAACACTGTGATGAAGTGCATGTCGGCCAATGTTGCCCATTCGCGTGATGGTCTGATGGGTGAAACGGTATTTGGGGAGATCATGGCCGATTTGAAGCGGGAAGGACGTGGATCTCAGGTGTCTGCCTTTGAATCCAGCATGCGTGCACGAGCACGTCTCTGGGACGCCGCAGCAGTGCCGTTTGGGAGCGAGATGGCGTGGGACTCGACCGGACAGGAGGGTATCTACTATTGGTCTAGGTGTGTTGCTCTTGTGATCTTTCAGTTATTGTTCCACTCACAAACCGTTTCTTGACTGATCTTCCCCGCGCAAGATATTTTGGCTACAACTCCACGGCTACCAAGACACTCAATACAGTCCTTGGTTACGACCCAACGGTCCCACACTGGGGATGGAACGGGAACGCTCGCCGCTATTGGGATAACGTGTAAGAGCCCCTCGTACTTCACCACGGCTGATATCCCTAACCGTGTTATGTTGGGCTGCCTTAGTTATGCCGGAAAGCTACAGCGTATTGAACGGCAAATCCACCATTATGGTTCAGGACTGAATGCGCTTGTTCTCTTGTCAGCTTTTCGCAGTGACCCTTCAGATGGCTACCTGCTCAAAGTTGGATACGGCGGCATGACCGCAGCGCTTTCAAACATCAACCAGGAAGGCTTTGCTTCGGCTTCCTTTCACTCATGGCCGGATACTCTGCAATGGGACGGGTATAGCGGTGACTACGGCCCCAACTTCGTTGGCCTGGCCCTTGGATCTGCGACATACCTCGTTGAAGATGCCGACAGTGGCCGACTCGCCGCCTATGGAGGTAATATCTCCTCGACAAGCGGCGTAGTTTCAGTACTGACCCAAGACGCATTTCGGAGGAGGGTGTTTATTGGGCCCATGAGACTATTGGTGACCATTGACGCCGGTATAATCGCCAAATTCACATACCGCGCCACTGATGCAGCCCTGATTCTTACTCTCTCACAACTTGACGGAGGACCTAAAGCGGCGCTGGCCATTGTTTGGCTTGAGACGACAGCCGGTGCCGCCAAATACGCAGTCAAAACCCCAGGTCTCCATCAGGCGCGGCTTGGGTGGGAGGTGCCCCTGGGAACAGCACCAGTGACTATCAGCATCGCACAGGTCTAGGGAGTCGGCCAGGGAACATCTTTACTCCGCATTCAACATATCACACGCGAGATGTCCGGGCCTCCTGCCCCTGTGGGTGGATCGTGCTTGGGTCATGCGGGTGCAGTGGCTGTGTATGCGGTCTGCTCACACAACTTCTAGTCATTGGGCAATTTAAATTTAAATCCCTGATATAAGGGATGCTACGATCTGGACAAAATCCTCGAAGACTACCCCTGGTGCGAAACCTTCCTTGGGTTTGCGATACAAGAAGGATTGTCTCTTTTCGTACAAGAAAGATCAGATCGACCGCCCCTCATCTCAGCGCCGCCATGATATCAAACAGCCACTGCTTCATTGCGCATTGAGGGTGTTACCCCGGCCAACAATTTCGAGCCACATCTGACGTCCGTGTTTAGTTACTTCTCGATCTCGGATACCAAACAAATCAAAAACTTGACAACTTGAATACTACCTAGTGATACCGTCTGGTGGCCATTCCTAACCCTATGTGCAGCTGAGGTATCTAATGTGGGCAGCCCATCTCAATCAGCGGGGTCCATTCAGCATCGGCACAGTCTGATCGAGCTTTTACTCAGGCAGGGAGCGGAGCCCAACACTCGATACAGTAGAGGCTGCGTAGCTTGGATGGATATTCTACTTGCTGGGCCCTGTTTCAACACGGCGCCCCTGTGCTTGGTGAAGTTAGAAAAGCAATTGAACGGACCTGGTCTCGGCCGAGTCCCAGTAAAAGCCAACACTAATTAAGTGATATAGGTCTAAGTACCTAGGCTTCGTGCCAAAAATGAGGTTACTTAGATAATACAACATCACGCACTTGTGTCCTGACTGATCACGTTCTGAGTGACTTTTTCCGTTTCATGATTATCACAGTGCCAAAATAAGCTTATAGCCAATGATAGGACTGCGATGATTGCCGTGGTGTTTTCGACCCCGTGTAAGCGCTTGCTCTCAGGCATCCCTCTTGGCACTTCGCTGCGGACGATTTGACTGCCGAGCGGGCTGCCTCCGAGTGGCGTCTCACCGAGCGCTGCCCTTTCAAGCTCAAGAATCTCGGCACACATTGTGTCGCCACCCAATCGCGCCAGTCGTTTCAAACCGATCAGACTGAATGCATTGCTGTCGGAACACAAACTGGAGAGTCCAATGACGTCTTGAGGAAGTTGTGTTGACTTGGCCTGGATCTCCACGGGGGTTTCCAATTCAGGCATTCCGGGGTCCGTTCTTGGCTGCCAGTGAGCGCGAAGGGCTTCTGCTCGCTGCGCTTTCAGTGGCCCCAACTCTGTTGCATCAGCCCGAAGCGATACAGTGGCTGGGGCGACAGCAACCCACCGCTTGATGAAAGGTTATTGGGCGCTTTTATTTTTTTTTCCCTTGGCTATCGCGCATGCGGAGAGGTCAGTTTTAGGTTGGTTGTCATCAACCAGAAAACGTGGCAAAGTCATGGACCCTGCAGCAACTTGGGATGGTGCGGCATGTTCTGCCCGCGAAAAGAGGTACACCGCCATTGTCATCTCCATCACCACCCACCTAACTGGCAGCAATGCGGCCGCAGTGGCCAAGCATGACGGGTAGCGCGCCAAAAGGGGCCGCTCTTTCGGAAATTTCATTGAGGGCGCGTTTTAGATACCCGCAAGGAGGGTTTTGCACGCCGCGCTGGCACTTCGACGCTGAGTGGTCTGGGGGTTCGAGAAGGTTGTTCGCGTCGGGCCCGCTTCCTTCCCGAGCTTCCAATCCCTCGATGGCGACGTGATGGCGGGGTCGGCAAGATGCCCCCAAGATCAGAGCCCCTGGAGGATCGTGGCGCGCAGCCAATCAATGGGCCGGGCCAGTGTATTTTTGTTGGGCGACGACGGTGCAACGGCTGACCGAGACCTCCTTACTCAGATGGTGTTACTAAGCGATCAAGATGGTCGCGGAGTCAACTTTATCAATACCTCGTATTTGCGTTGTGGCAAGAGCGAGATGATTCAGCATTCAGAGCATTTGTTTTCAAGACTGCGAGTTTGGGAGCGCAAAAAGGGGACCGCAGCGGTGGGATCGCGAAATGAAGGATACCGCCCCCGAGTCATCATGGCGTGTTGCCAGCAGCCCCCGACGTCGGCGTGCAGAACGAACAGGCGTGTTGGCACCGCCAAGCACTGGTAGTCCGCGGGGGTGGATGACTGCCCCTCAAAATGGGAACAAAAGGGAAAATCTTCATGGCCTGAATGGCGCAAAGGGGCGCTGGATGGCTCGCAGCTGACATGGCGACCGGGGGAGGGGGCGAATCAGAGGGTGCGATGCTCACCGGGAGAAGGGCGCCTTGACGTCGACGCTGCTCCCCCCTACCCTCCCCTACGTCATAGCCCTTTCGCTCCCGCCAAGCCAGCCTCCAAGCGAGCAAGGGCATTTCCAAGGCAGATCGCATGCCGTCATAGTGTGGGTGTTCGCGGCCCTGGGTCTGGGGCCGGCTCGACGATGCAGGCATGGGAAAGCGTGTTCAATTTCCTCCACTTCTCTCTTAAATCCCATCCACGCCTTTTTCCGTCCCTCGAAGATCCCACCCCGTTTCTCGACAGTTTTTTTCGTCACATTTTCTAGCCTAGATATATTTGAGGTTACGACTCGCCGCACCATGCCTCGTAGCTAACATTCGCCATCTGCCAATCCGCACCGCATCTGCATCCACCTTCCTTGCCAGCCAGCCCGCCGGCCGCCCAAAATGAACAAGACGGTCCGAATCGCCACGGCAGCGGACCTCGTCCCCATGACCTGGGTGCTCATCGGCGCCTCGCCTCTCGACCCAATCTACCCCTACCGCTTCCCGGATAGCGGCCTCTACACCAACGAGTTCGCCGAGCTCTGCCGCCAAAAATGCGCCGAGTACCTGGCTACCAGCACCGTTATCGTGTGCGAGATGGCCGACGACCAGGACCCGGGCCGGTCTCGGGTCGTCGCCTTTGGCTCATGGGACGCACCGCACATCCCCACCGCCAACACGTTCGGTCGAGGTATGCACCCACAACCAACCCTCGAATCCCTTATCGCCACCTCATTCCCACCGCTGCATGCTAACCCAACCCTTCCCCGCACAGAACCCCTATCCCGCCCTGCCAATAACCCCGTCCTGCCCATCACCATCGGCCACCGCGACCGCATGAACGTCTTCCGCGAGCGATGTGCAGCCAGCAAACGAGACATGTTCGACAAGCGCTACACACGCGGCCACATGTTCCTCAAGATTTTATTGTGCCATCCCGACTACCAGCGTCGAGGCGCCGGTAGCGCCCTGACGTCATGGGGCATCGAGGAGGGCCGCCGCTTGGGCCTCAACACCACTGTCTTTGCCAGCCCGATGGGCTTGCGCCTCTACAAGAAGCTCGGCTTCCGCGAGATTGGTCGATTCCGTGTGCAACTTGATGGGGACGATGCCTTTTTGGAGATCCCCGCCTTGGTACTACCCCCCGATGAAGGGTTCTCCGCTGCGAGGAGGGTGATGCATGGCGAGGGGATGCCATTGTCGGTTGCGGCGTATTAGCATTGCATGGGTTGGTAGCGTTCTGTCGTTTCTCTGTATGAGTACTGCATATCATGGATGGCTGGGAGGTTAGGGTTTGGATCTTGGGTCTTGGGTCTCTGGTAGGGTATGAAACAAGAAAAGGGTCTTGGATATATGGGAGCAAAACGGGTCTGTTTTCGTCTTTTTCTTTGGTACGACGCATGCGTTTGACGGGCATTGTTGCATATATACATGCTCAAGATTAGCATACATTGTTTGGAGAGACATGCATTGATTTGTTATACTACATGTAGATGATACACATTTGGGCGGCAAGGGTGTCGTCACATACTTTATTAGAAGCTCATCATCAGGAAGCCTTGCTTAGTTTAGAGCTTGGTACGACAAATGTGAGAAGATAACATATTTCCTGAGCTTGTTTACCTCTGATGTCGTGGACGTGATACAAGCGGTGGCCTATGTCATCATCATCGCAGTGTTGTAACACTTGATGTTGAATGTCTTAGGTCGCCTGAAATTCCCGTTTTGTCTCCGATCTCAAGCGTGACTGACATGTCATCGGTGACCTCCCGGGCTGTACCCGGGAGGTCTTTCAACCGCTGGAGCCGGGGTTCGTGGATTTTGCTCATCGTTGATGCACGGCTGGCTGATGACGTTTATGGCAGAATCAAAATTGTAAATTACCCTCAAGATGGTACGATGGTTCAGTTTATCGGACAATGGATTGCTTGCCAGTACCGTTTCAGGTGTATTAAAGAACTTGAACAGATGTGAGCTCTAGCAGAATGTGAAGGCCTGTGCCTTGCAATCACCTGATTTGAGAAGATCCAGGGCCTCTCCGTTCATGAAACCCTGCAAATACGCCTCACCAACGACCTCGAATCTGACACCTTTCGGTCTGATAACCAGAGGCGTGCTGCATCCAAATACAACCGCAATTTTATCCCCAACCCTTAATTCCATTGACTCGTCGTTGGTGTACGCATTATCAGGGCCCCAACCAAAATAGCCCCCTTTTGTCAACATGAACCGCCGTTGCTGAACAGCTCTTTGGGAAGCACAGTAGATCTCGGTGTACGTGATCTCATCTGCGTCCTCGGGAATGACGTTTGTAAAGAAACTCGCGAGAGGTCTTTCCCCCAACATCAAGTGGTCATTGGCATCGCGCCAGTACTGCCACTTGAAGTAGTACCCTCTTTGTGCTGCCAACCAGTCCCATCCTCTTGCTTCGAACTGGGGTAAAGCCATCCAAAATGATGCTGGAAGACTGAGCAGTGCGGCGTGGCGCTGATGGGTCCGCTCGCCCTTGGCGATGACTGAAAGCAAGAGCGCATTCCAGAGGGCTTGTCCGGTCAATTCCGGGCTTCCATACGCACTCTTCCACGAAGGGCATTGGATAACTCGGTGCTTGTCCCACTTGAAGAAGCCTGCCTCCGGTGCCCCCAGTCCCGCTATTTCGTCGAAGATAAACCCTTCACATCGGAGTAGCCTCCAGTCATCGAGAAAACAGAAAGACGGTGCAGTGTAGCCATGAGCGCGGTAGATCAAGGCAGGATCTGGTTCCGGCTCTGAATTATCCCAATGCGGCGCTACTAGGTTGTACTCTGGGCGAGAGAACCGTATTCGACCTTCCCAGGTCCAATCCGCTGCCCACGAGGGGGCACCAACTTGACCCCATGGGTTGCCCTGGCGTAGGGGGTCGAGGCTGTTGGTGTGAATGATGAACGCCCGCGAGACGGCCGTGAACAGTCTTGGCGGTTCATATTCAAAGGCTTTCATTATGTCGGCCGCGATTGCTGAGTCCATCATTCCAACGAGCCCAAAGACTTTGTCCCGTACATCGCGGCATTCGGCCGTGTTTGCGATGTCAAGAAGGCGACGGAAGCTGGGCCATCCGCCCCCATGCTCCTGGGAGCGTGTCAGTTGGCGAAGGTCGTTGTGTACGAGGTGCACGCCATAAGTAGCCCAAACAGCGGGTTCGCGGATGCCCCTGGACACGTACGCCAGCTCCAGTGCTGTGTCCTTGAACAGCCAGTTAGACCCGTGGTACAAAACACCTATCCCCCGGCAGAACGTGTTCCAGTCAATGATTTCATCCCCATAGCGCAGGACTGTAGAAGAAGCACCCATGACAACTTCCTGGATGATCCAGAGGCGGAACCAATAGTCCTTCCTCATCAGTCGGCTCAGAGCATAGAAGTATGTGTCCTTCAGTGGCTCTTGAAAATTTCCGAGGTTGCGTCTATCACCTTCCAGAGAAGCCAGAATCCGAAGAAACGGGAAAGCGAAGTTGATGCTGGCACCGGGGTGGCTTCGTCCAAGCCACGAGACAACGGCCCAGGCACCGCCGTAGATATCGCGCATCTTCTGCACTTGATCGGCCCTCTCCTCGTCGTCGACCTGATTGATGCATATCGCATCCACCCAGAGTCTGTACTGGCCCGTGAATACCTCGTCTGCGGCCAGGGTGCGCAGAGCAATCGCAAGGTTCGCTGTTATCGACACCACCTCGCCATTCAAAATGATATTCTCTCGCAGGATGCCGTCCCCCCAGACGTACGAAAGAGCGGCGAAGTCGCCCCAGTTGAAGCGGTAGTGGTCCGGTCCCGGGACGCTGCCGAGAAACGGATCCGCAGCAAGCGGGGAAGGCGGCCCCGGGCCTGCGTGATTTACATCGCATGCGCGGGTTGATGCTGCCCAGATTTGTTTGACTTGCCTCCGGGTATTTCCAGAGAGGCCACTAGACTGGACGAAGGAGGTGTAGGCGGGCAGGCAGTCCTGGAGTGAGGCTTTCTCAAGAGCGCATTCCAAGGGCTGGTCGGGCAGACAAGGTCGCAGGGTGAGCAATCGTATCTCATCTATAGTTTGATTGAGCGGCGAGTAGATGGTGGCGGCTCCATCGGGAGGTATGATTTCTTCTTGCATTGTCCGTGTCTGAAGGACCGGGGCGCTTGACAGTTGAGGTTGCCTCATCCCCGCATGTAGCACATGTGCCTACTTCTGGTTGGTCACCCGATCGCGGTTTCTCGCTGTGAGCGTGACCCACAGAACCAGCTTTTAGGCCCCTATTTAATTGGCCCATGGGTGATATGATCACAGGCAGGTACTGCCTTCACCGTCAATAAATTCGCAACCTGAGAGGTGTTTGAAGACATTGAGTTTCCAAACATGCCAAGACTCGCTATCTGACTGCACATTCAATAGATGGTCACCGTACGCTCCTGTCCTAGCTCGCACAGCTTATCCGCCCAGCCTTTCGGTCCCCTTGCGACCACAACCACTCCGACCCTGAGGTATCTATACGATCCGTCATGCTCTGGGCCCTTATCCCCTTCGAGATCTGGCTCACCGCCTTTTGTCACTCGTCTCAGGACGAGGAAATAGAGATGCGCAGGTCCCACCTCTTCAAAGTTGCATCCGCTACCGACAGGAGGCTCTTCAAACAGGATTTCGCCTGTTAAGTTCTCTCGTGGGGCGCGGCCGACTAAAAGGCAGTATACTCCTGTTGCGGGGTTCTCTGGCTCAAAGTCATAAGTTTCATGCCTGTTGATCCAGCCAGGCAAATATTTCAGACTGGCTTCCGTAAAAAAGTCTTTATCCACTCGATCTGGAGGGATTTCACAAGTACCATAAGCTCGACAAGGGTCAAAGTTCTTAGACCTAACGTCAATACGCCCCATTAGCGTCTTGAAGTAGTGGGTATCGTTGGTAAAATGAAAGAATTCGTGTTCCTGAAGGAATTCCAAGTCATGGAATACGGCGCCGGTGTTTTGGGACTTATCCAACCGGAGGATGGCGGGAACGAGCCGGCCGGAGATCCTCAGATAGCTCCCCCACTTCAAGAGTTCTCCGGTCAGATCCGAACCTGCCGGCTCAGCCGCAGCAGCGACTACCCGGCATGAACTGTCGAAGCCCCGGCCTAATGGTGGACCTAGAATTCGGATGTCGGTGCCGGTTGGGAGCTTCAATGAGGCCTACGACTACGAGGGGGCTCGCCAGGGATCGGCGGGACCATTTTTCCATATTCTGTATTCGGTCGGGGCACAATTCCTACAACTGCTCAGTCCCGGGAGACTGTAGTTATCGTACCACAGAAGGCTGCGTGGCAAATCATCCAGCCACAACCCGGCCACATATGTCGAGTTCCGGGCCTTTTGGAAATTCTTAGCCAGGCCGGATATGGCCGGGAAAATGTCGCCTTGGTTCGTCAGCACACGTCGGCAGTATCGGATGTCAAGAACTCTAGCCGGTAGCGGCGAGTTCGGAACAGCCTTACAGCTCTGGTGGGACTCGGTACATCGTCTCAAGTGCTCCTTTGCCCAGGAGAGGCTCTCCTCCGATGCTGTACTTTCCGGCAGTTCGTTTCCTGGGGGCATGAGTCGTGAAAGCTGGGGAGGACAGGACCACGAGTCTATTTCAGATCTCCAGCCTTTGTGTTATTGGCAAAACGGCGGTGGAGATTACTGACCTCCTTTGTGAAAGAATGAGTACGTTGCGATGCTACTCCTGTCGATTCTCAGCATCAATCTCGAGGCCTGGCTCAAACCGCCGTTGATGCAATGGTCGGAAAGGGTGACCTCTTTTGGGCGGTCGTAGAGTGTCTTCCCGGACCGTGAATCAATCGCACCGTGACGTTGTCGAACAACCGCCGACATGATAGAACATGTGAGACATCTAGGCGTCGATTCCGCGATAAAGCGCCCCACGTCTAGAATGGGAATGTGGACCCAAAATTCATCCTGTAGCATTTGAGACTGTAGCTTACAGCACCTATCGCATTGAGGAGGCGATTCGGAGGATGAGTCCGTGGATGAGAGATTTGTCGACATTATATGTGGTTGAGACCCTTAGGGTGTGTGTGATTGGCGATGATAACGGATGAACTTGTGCAGGACACGCCGGTCGAGTAGAGTGCCTATGTGCCTGTGGTTTGGAGTTGAAGGTGTCAGGTTAGGTTCAATCCCCTTTGCAGCAAATGCGTGGTGGAACAAATTGATACGTTTAAGAATGGGATCAGGTCATATGCATGGGACATGTGCCAGACAGTTGCCAGGCAACGGACGAAGCTCCCAGCCACTCACATCGCAACAAAGAAAAATAACAAGGCAGACCAAGGAGGGGGTAGGAGGAACACCAAAAAAAGGTTGTATATCATATATATCGCCGCCATCCAAGGATTTCTATCCAGACAATAAAAAAAAAAAGCCAAAAGAAGAACCACCACGCTATGTATACTGCCCAAACACCTGACCCATAACCCCTCACCAGACTTTTGGGCTTGTGCCCCCGTCTAGGTCCGGTTGTGTAACCCCATTATAGGACCCAAGTCCATTAATATCTATTGCATCCACCGTATGCCGCATGACCCAAACTGAAACGGAAAGCCACAGTGCCCGACGTACGGACTGGTGTACCATATAGTGCGACGTGAACCTTAGATCCGGCCCCCTTCAACCACTTCCCTACCGAGGATCTCGATTTCCCCGCTCTCCGCTGTTCTCCTCCGCTCCAGAACCCATCTCGTCCCACCACTCTCTGGTTCTTCCTCCTTCGTGTACGAGATACTGTCCGCAGAGCCCTTGTGCCGATGCCCCATGGCGGGCCGTCGTTGTTGCACAGGCGACACCGGCTCTGACGAAGCAGGCGGGGGAAGGTCGTGGTCGTGAAGGACAGGGTCCGACAGCAGCGAGTTATCGATACTCGGGTGTTGCTGCTGCCACTCGTAATCTTCTTCGCCTTCGAGGACGGGAGAGCATGCGAGTCCTGGTGCCGTGGACGAGGCAGGGCCGTTGCCTTGACTGACAGGCGAGAACATTTGCGGTAGCATGGGTGGCACCGGGACGGGCGACGAAATCGGTAGTGATAAAGGCGCCACCAAGAGCGTTGGGCTACCAGCTCCACTTTCGCCGGCGTCCGAGCTGCTCCACAGCGAAAACGCGGATCCTTTCCGCGCGTGCCCGTGCCCTGCGGGGCCGAGGTAGCTCGACCCCGGATTCCAGGGCGAGCTTGCCGGGTCACCATTAGGTCCGAGCGCCCGTTCCGACCGCGGGCTGCCTTCGCGAGAGCTCTGGCTTGCCTGCGACCCGCCCCAGGCCTTGGAGCGCAGCTTGCGCAGAGCTGACAGGCTCATATTTTCGTCATCAGACGCCAACAGGGCCAGCTGAGCAAGTCCGGGGCTGTGCATGCCGGCGGCTGAGCTCCGGCCGTCACTTCCTATCGCTGGCGGCAGCGCGAGGCTCATAACTGAGTTACGGTTCGAGTACTCGGAGCGCTCTGTGATGGGGGTGAGGTTCGGCTCGCGCGAGACCACTCGCCCGCTTGTTGTCCGAGCAAGGCCTTGGCCGGCGGGGCCGAAAAAGCCGCCATTGGCGTACTGAAACAGATTTTCGGCGCTCAAAACGTTGGAACCGCTGGCACTGGTGGAAGAGGACGCGCTATGGTGGCCGTGTTGCGGTTGCTGCATCGGCGCCGAGTAAAAGCCAAATTCTTGGCCATAAAAACCGTCCGAGTCGTTGGCAAGGGCGCTAGCATTCGCCTCTGCGATAATCGCTTCATCGTCAAACTCAAAGTCATCAATGTCCTCGGAAAACGGATCGTCTTCGTAGTCGTCCAAAGACGCGTCTAAATCGGCATGTAATTGGGATGGTTGTGAGTCGGTTGGTGATGTGATGGTTAGTTCGGCGGGCAGTGGGGGAGAAGAACTTCGCCGAAATTTGCCGAGAGCGGCGGCCTTTTGTGTGGCTTCAGCCAGAGCCGCCTGGTAGGCCAAGTCCTGTCTGGGAATATCTAGCAGAGGCTCTGGCTCGGCCGCTTTGGGGGATCCTTCGAGTCCCTCCACGTTGGTCGATGCTCGGTAGAGCCCGGCGCTGACCGAGGTGTGCGCCGTTGACTCCGAGGCACCCGAACGGGATGTCATGTCCGAGTCACAATTCGACGGTTTTTGCAGAGCAGCTTGCATTGCCTCCTTGGCTTGAGCAAAGGCACCGGGGATTGGTCGGCCGTATTGGTCGGTATCCTCAATGTCAAATAGTGATTCGTCAAAGGCGACCCCGTCGTGCTCGAAGTCCAGCTCGTCTGCAAGACCTCCATCAAAATAAAGGTCATCATCCCGCCGTTCTCGCTTCGCTGGTAGTATCCCTTCCGAATCGAGATGTTGATCATTTGGATTCGAAGTGACGCTTAGCCCCTGAATACCGAGGCCCGGTTCGTCGTCATGCTTTGGTGGGCATGGAAACTGTGGCATATCGAGAGGTGAAGCAGTGAATTGCATTTCGGGGGTGGTGTCCTTGGTCAGCGCAAAGCCGATAGCCTTGCCCTCATTGTCACGAGGAGTTGCCAGCATGCCAGTACCGGGTGTGTGCGGGCTGGCAAGCGATGAAGTAGGATTTGAGCGCTGGAAAACAAATCCGGAAAAGTTCTCCTGGTCGTTGTCCGGGTCAACTTCACCCACAAAACCATCATCGTCGTCATAATCTGCATTGACGCCCGGGATTGCCTCCTCTCCAAAGCCGTAGTCTTCTTCGTAGTCAGCATTTACGCCGGGAATTGCTTCCTCCAGCCCGTCATCGTCCATCATGGCGTCGTAGTCGAAATTTTCGTAGTCAAAGTCGTCGAACCTAGAATCGCGCTGTACATTGGCACTAGTATCCGTAGTCTTCTTTTCTTGTTCCCGCTGCCTATGTCGCTCTTCGAGCACCTTTTCCTGGTTGGCTGCCCCAATCATGTCGAAGCTGAATCTGGAGGATGTGCTCTTCATGTGCCTCGGCAGAGCCGAAAGGGTGGAGTCCCGGCGCGAGGACCCAGATAGTGAGAAATTGCGAGATGCAGTTGTTCTGACCGACGACGTAGAGCCCAGAACCCCGGAAGCCCCCATAGAGCCGGCTCTTGAAGTGAGCGACGATGATGTCCGGTGTGAGGAAACAGACCCATCCTTCGGAGGCACGGGTGGCACGTCTGGCAGATCCTTTTCCGCCAGGATGGGCGGAAGTCTGTTGGACTTGCTCTCGCGCACACCCTGTTCCGCAGCGGGACTCTCCCGGGATTGGGTGTGCTCGTGATCTACTTGTTGTTTGGAAACCGAGACGGAACTCCTGACGGGATCGGTGATAGTTGGCGTTCGTCTCGGTCGTGGCGCGCTGAAATCGTGTACCCTCGTACCACGAATGCGCGGATCGTAACTTGGCTCAGCCACAGAAGGCAATGGCTGGGTGACGGAAGCGTTTTGACCCCCTCTCTTCCTCATCAGAAGCGTTGACATGGGATTCTTCAGGAACGGGAGGCCCTTCTTCCCCTTTTGTGGTTCGGGAGCGGCGACTGAAGGAAGGGTCGCGGGTTCGCTCGCGTAACGGGTCCCCGTCGGCCGCTTACCCGACAGCGGCCCTTGCTGTTCGTTTTGTAGATCGGTTGGGGTGACGAACGAAGAAGGCGTCCTCGGCTGCTTCGTTGCAGGCCCCGGCCGGAGAGAAAAGCCGGTGTTGATGGGCGGCGGCGGGGGCTTCGCTCGCGACAGCAGGTTTTCGGGGAGCTGGCTCTGGCGCTGCATGTTTCCCGCAGGCTCCGCACGCTGTTCCCCTTGTCCTCCTCCACGGCGGAAGTTCTGCAGGGCGGCACTACCGAAGAAGCTCGATCTACCCTCCTCGTGTGCGGGCCGGCTAGGGGGCGGGCGCGAGTCTTGCGACGCGGGTCGGCCATCGCCTCGCGCGTTATCGAGAGAGGGCTCGGGATCGAGATCGGAGGTCACTCGGGTGATGGGCGGTAGCATCGGCGGCACGCTCGAGGAATTGGACGACCGTGGTCGTGTGTCGGGGCGCGGCAAGGCATCGTCGGCAGTCAAATTACGCTCCTGCAGCGCTGCAGCCTCCCACGCCGGCGGTGGGTCGGGGAGCGGCGATGTGGGATTTGACGGGGCGCGCCGATGAAAGCGCAGGTGCGACAGCATTTTCGGCCGTGATCAGGGAGCCGAGACAATTGAGTGAGACCGCAACTCGAACTGTCTGAGGCGAGGGCTCGAAGCAGGGCGGACTCGCATTGAGACGCTCGATGCCGGCGCGAACCCCTCGACGGGGCGCGAACAATGATTGCGACCTCAATCCGCAGCGATTGGCAATGCGGCGCCGTCGATACGAAAAGGCAGGTTGGCTCGTGGTGTGGTGATTTTCCCGATGGTGTGCACACAAAGCTTCAACGTGGGCGATACGAGAAATTTCTTTTGGAGGAATCCAGGCGGAGGATCTCGAGAACCGTGTCGACTGATGGTCCTACCTCGCCCAAGTTGGATGCGACCGTTCCCGCTTTGCCCACCCCACACCAACGGTGGGGCGCCGCCTCACGGTGATCACTGATTGGCCGGTTTGATTATGGAGGTTGAAGGCGTGGAGCTTGGATCGGGCTTTACGCAAGGCCTTTGCGCGCCGGCTCGACACCAGGACCGCTTCTTTCAACGTCCACGGGCATTTGCAACTCAACCCGATTTTCCGTTATATTTTGATCAATAGGATATTTGCACTACGAGTTCCCTATGTGACTACCCTTAAAACCCACAGAGCCGCATGAACGCCACTAGTCCCATCCCTGTTCTTCCTCCGAAGCTGCAAAACTGGAACGGCGATCATTGCACCCGCGACCCACTATGATTTCGTCCATTCTTAAGCACGGCGTTCGCCTTCTGGAACACACCACGAGGCTATCAAACTCTGGAACCCGGTCGCGACGAACCATTTTGCTTTGACTCCCCGCTATTTGGCGTCAAGGTCCCAAGCTCTCCACGTGTCGCGTCTCAGGGTTTGGGGCTCTTCAAGGGATCGCCTCCACCCCACACCGGGAGAGGAAAGGCGCTCTCTCTCAGATCCCCCGGCCCGCACAGACCGTTCACTAGCAATGCACACGTGCAAACCGTCCTCTGGCTCCGGCACTTGACCACGGTTCTGGATCTAGCCCCGGATTTCTGGACCCAGCCAGCACCACCACCTTCCAATTGGTACGGGCCACGAGCTTCGAGAGGTGGAACTGATCGTTGATCTAATTGCTAACTGAAAGCAGCGCGTGCAGAACATCTTCCCGCGACCTACCTATTTGTGTTGCCTAGCAGTAATCTTCAACTGCCCGCTGTTATCCAATAGTGCTGTTTCAGGGGCCGAAAAGGGAAACGATAAATGCCCGGGACGCCAGGTTCATCTCAACGACGAGAACAAATGAACAGAAACACTTTCACGCCCCCTCCGCCGGACCCGTCCCAAAGTTTTGTGCTTCACCAAAGTGGTACGTTGGCCCTCCCATCCCAAAGTCCTGGGGCATCCCACCCATGTGGTTAGGGGGATATCCAACCGGGGTGCCAGTTGGCCATGAGCCCTGGGCAGGCGAGAACATAGTATAGGGATAATAGTACGTTCCAGCGGGGTCGGCGGCGCTCATTCCGCCAAAGGCAGGCATGCCGCTTGCCTGTAGTGGTGACGGCGGAATCGGCGGAGCCATGTCAGTGCCAGCCGGCACCTGCGCCATTGGAGACGCTGCAATGAACTGCCGTGGTTGGCTGGCCATGGTCCGCGGAATCATCCTGCCGTACGATGAGTTTAACGTATAAGAGTTTCGCGGTCGCCCTGCCTGGCTTCCGTGACTGCTTGCAATCGACGTCCCGGCCGTCATTGCCGTCAGCTGATGCGACGCCGTTGTCGCCGGGTCAGACAGATGTGTTGACGATCCCCCCACGAGCGACAGACGGTTGCGGCTATCGCTCGAAGACGTCTCGGGGGATAGCTTGGGATGAAGGTTCATATGCGCCTTGTAGGCCAGCTGGGCGACACTCTTGATGCCGTGCCGCCACTTGTCCGGATTGGCGATATCGATGTCGCCCTGCGCAATCTTGTGATCCATAATACCAAGGAACAGATTCGCGAACGACTCGGCATCTTTGGAGGGCGATGAAGACATTGGCAAAATCGGGTCCGCAATGTCGTGCCCTTTCAATAAGTCAGCCCCTATCCTCGTGCCTCCAACAGTGGTATGCTCACATGGGCTCTTTGGACGTTCCCGACCAGGGAAAAGCACGTCCCAAATCTCAAACCACTTCTCCACTCGATGTGTCTCTTGGTTCTTTTTTCGGTTTTGTTTGTCCAGGGCTGCCCATTGGGCCTCGTCGATACCCTCTTTTCTTGATGGATCCCCTAATTCACAGGATACATCCATCTTTCGATGGTCAGCCAACTGGGACAAGCAAGCCGCACGATCGGTTCCTGGAAAGATCTGATGGCACCGCTCGCATTGGACAGGCGAATGCACTCGCTTTAGATGCTCCCTTTGGATTTCAAGTCAGCGACCACACGCCATTATGGGCACGAAGATTTCTCACTTCAGTCGCTGGATCGATTTGAAGCCCGGGCCCATACAAGCTCTGTACCGGTGCTTTTTCCCGCTTCCGGAGTTTCCGTGCTGGATTCCATACTTTGCCGAGTCGCGTTTGTGGAAAGGGCATGCGAGCATCTGGTGCAGCTCACCAGAGGGAGGCCCAGGAGGCTTGATGTCGTCCTCATCCTCGTCTTCATCTCCATCCCACCCACCAACACCCCTTTTGTCTCCGCCCTCGAAACCTGTACGCCGTCGCTTCCGGGAGATACCCGGGCTTTGGTCCGGCGATGTCTCGGTATACGACGTCTTATCCCCTGAACCAGAGCCATCAGGTGAGCCATCGCCATTACTGGTTGCTGCCGTATACTGCCAAGACTCCACTTTGCTCTTGATTGTTAGACTAAAATCCCGATGCAGCAGAGGAATGAGATGAGCGGCAAGGGCGAGATCCCCGTCGACGGCGGTTATCACAAGCGACTCCAGGTTCCCATTCTGACCGCTCCAGTCGTTGTCGTTATCGGACTCAGACTCATCATCGCTTTTCTTTGCAGTTTCGCACTCGCTGTCACTGGTGTCGGTCGCTTGGCTCTCAAATGAGGGCATCTCCGCTTCAGATCCACCACAGGCGGATATTGCATTCCTCAATGAGCTGGGACGGCTGGACGATCGCGCAGGAAGACGGCTAATGAACCGGGAGACCCGATTAGCGGGCGTCAAAGGACGATCGGGCGTCATGCCTGAGGATCTAATGGGTGTCAACTTCCAGCTCCACGAGAGTGCCTTCCCGACTCACTCTTCATCCCATTTATTGCCATAGCGCTCTGTGTCATCCTCGTTCGGGAATCCAAACTCGGTCTCGGCTGCTGATGTTGCCCAACTGCTGGTAGAGGCGGCATAGTAGTTCGAGCTTTCGGTACTTGGGCTGGGCGACCGCGAAGCCTCAGATTCAGACGCCCCGCTGCTCTTTGTTGTCGCGGCATAGCCATCGACGTAAGCGAGCTTTGCGACACGCAGGTCGTGGTACGGGGGGCCTCGCCATCGCGGTGGTGAGGCCGTCTCGCCCTCGTGGAGAATCGCGGCTGGGCTCGGTTGAGTCATTTCGCCTTCGCAAGTTCTCTGGCACGGCGTTGCGCAGCAACCCCTCGAGTGAGGGTACCTTGCTCAAGAACAGTGCCTCTCATCGGTCAGCGTCAGGGCAAATGTCCCTTTTGACCGGAACGGCCTCCCTGCATACTCCCCCCCTTTCCGCGCGCCGGGGCTGGGCTCGCGAGCCGTCAGTCTCACTGCCTGCGGCCAGGCATCATGGGCCGCTCTCCGACTCCCTCGTTGCGTGCCGTCGCAATTGCGTCGGCGAGACGGCCGGCACCATTGGATTGACCAAACATTGACCAGTGACGCCCCGAGAGTGCCGTTGCGACGGTGTGGAGTTGACATCGAGATTGGTTGGTGATGCCGTGTCCTTGCTGTTCGCTGCACCTTCAATTGGTCGTGCGACGATGCAGTCTGCACGCTGGCAATGCAGCGTGATGCAGCGCAACGCCACGATGCCCGAAACGAGCATGGGACGTGTTCGTCGGTCCCTTGCTTCGTTGGAATTGCCGATCCACGCAAGTGCGAGCGAGCGGAGGGGAAAGTGTTGAGAGGTTTCTATTTGGGCCTCATGACTGAGTGTGCAATTGTTGGCGGTTGAAACTTGTTCCAGAATTGGGGGTCATGCCGCCAAGCGAAACTTGCTTTGAATTCCAATTGATTGAAACCAACAGGGAAGAAAGGAGGTGCAAATGAATTCAAATGATGCACACGACTCCGAGGGTACGCTGGTCATGTGGTCGGGTCGGTTGGATGCTTGTGGCCGTTGATGCGATTTACTGTTGGATGCGAGTTCTCTCTGGGACTTACACGCAAGTGCGATGCTTCCGGGACTTGATCAAGTTGACTGCGGCTGAATGGTTTCATTTTCCCTGGGAACGGGTCAGCCGGGAAAGCGGTGCCGCAACGCCGCCGAGCCGCAAATTACTTTTCAGTTGGGAGATGAGGGCCATGGCCACTCGACCCAGAATAGAGGGGACATCCGAGACAATATTTTGGTCCACGACGACAGTCCACGGATCGATGCCAGTCGTCCTGGGGCATTATGGCGAGCCCTTCCAAGAGAATCCCGACCATCGGCGTGCTGAGGTGTAAGACAACACACCCCAAGAGCACGCCAGTCCGCCCGTCTTGAGAGCCGCGACTCGTCAGCTCTGCGTAACGTGGACACCTGACGACGCGAGTGAAGCAGCAGACAGCCTCGCAAGACGTGCCGCTCCAACCTATGTCAGCGCAACGGGGCAACAGTACCGCACAGTACGACTTCAAAGGACTGCTCGGCTTACTACATCTCCGACCACCCCTTGAGCCGCGGCGGGGCTGTGACTCTCATGGGCCCCCCTCCAGATACTGTCGTGCCGAAGTTGAATGTCTTGTTGGAACGGGCGATGCTCATCGATCCCCCTTCGAGCAAAGGCAATTAAGTATGCCCATCACATGTGATTTGGCAGGGATACCTTATCCATTATTTCATAATGGTATCGCGGAGCAAGGTAGACGTGACATTTCCCTAGGCATACAATCTCAAAAATACAGGCTTCTTAGTTTTTGTACTTACTGACCAGCCGCATTAGAGTAGCGTTTACTTCCCTCGGGTTTGTTGCGTTCAGATAGTGGCTTCCTCCCTCAACCAAAGTCAATACTGTCTCCTTTGACGAGGTAAACAGTTTGATTTGCTCTGCTGGAAGTGTTGTCCCGAAAGGCGCATCTAGGGTTCCCTGGTTTTTGTTAGATTCCGAAGGGCTTTGAACCAACGGGGAGACCGAGCCGGTGCAACTTACCTGTAGCCAGTACACCGGACAAACAACGTCCCTAACGCGCAAAAGCAGGCCGTCCCTTTCCAGCAAGCAAGCGAGCGACATCTTGAGCTTCTTCCTCCCCTCGTCGCCTTTGTACACAGACTTGAGCGTCTCGGTCCAAAACCGGATGATATGTGCTGTTGCTCCAGCGCCGAATCCCAAACTCCCAACCATACCGCACCAGACATCGTCGACGAGGAAGTCTGGGGTTGGGGTTGTGCTGCACCAGTTTTCAAAGAAAGGGGTAAGGAGAGTCTTCGGGTCCCATGCGCCCTTGCTGCGCGAGTCGGTTGACTCACTGTCCATTGATGTGCCGACGAGAATGAGTCCTAGGATCTGAAGAGGGCCATCATGTCAGCGATGATACGGTGCAACCGACGAAACCACGAAAAAGAAAATACCGACCCTCTCAGGAGCCAGCAGCGCCATCCGCGTCACGATCCACCCGCCCTGGCTCGTCCCAAGCACAAAGGCCTTCTTGATACCCAAAGTATCCATAATCTGCAGCGCCATAATAGCGCTGTCCCAGTAGGTAAAGTGCTCGGTGGGACAACTTGTGACGCCATGGCCAAGGGGCTCGATGGCGATTAAGTTAAGCGCATGATTAAGCTCCCTACTGGCGAACTGCTCCTTGAAGAGCGAGACAGTCGTGCACATGGAGTTGATCAGCACGCAGGTTGGCCTGCGAGGGTCGTATTCCGATGCTAGCGCGCATCCGGCCTTGATGCCGCCCAAGTGGGGGACCTCAATTGTCTGCGTGGCAGCCATGGCGGAATAGGTAGGCTCCGTACCGTAGGTACCTGGTAGGACTCTTTCGGCTGGTTAGTAAGGTTACCGATTGAGGTGTCAGCGAGATTGACGAGACGGGAATTTTGGGCGCGATTTTATGGAAGATCACCCCTCACCTGATGGTGGTTCGAGCAAAGCAGGGTTATTGCAACGCTAGGGGGGTTGTCGCGAGGGGCCACTCGGCTGACGGGCGAGATGCAGTTCGTCTGCACGGCTTCTCTGCCGAGAACAGAGATGATCGCCACGAAATCGGCTCCAGACTGATGTTCGCATCCACTACAGAATGATCCTGATTGGCGGGGAGGGTTTTCACTGCAGTTGTGGCGACACACAAGAACAAGCTTCATACTTACCAGACTGAAATGTGCTTGGCGTAGGTCTCGATCGACTCATTTGCAGTCATCCATTGGCAACTTGGTCCCGCAAGCAGATTTTCAAATTCACTAGCCTCGGCTGGCGAGAGGCATCGCTGCCTTAGTGGAAAATAGACTCTTTTTTTGAGTACAGGGGATCACAGCGTTCAATCAACATCAAAAAGAAAGGGCTGGCTGCATTTGATGCGTGATGCCGCAAGTGCGCAAGCCCCAAAGCTAGAAACAAAGAGTTGACATATTCAAGAGCTCAGTTTATGTGAATACGAAGAATGAAGGATGAAGGATCTTCTGGGTAAATCCTATCCCCGTCCCAGTTGTTGGTCCTGCCCCCAAAGCGAGACAGGCCAATCAGACGGATGGATTTACATGACATCTCTCAGAGGTCTTTTCCCATTTTTGCCGGCGACTTACTGCTTTTAAACACTATCTCCACCATCTAACTCTAACTCGACCTCCCTCACCCAACCAACAAACTCTCAGCAACAAATTCCCAGCCCCTGAAAGCCGAAGAAAAAAAACAATGGCATCAGAACTTGAACCCCCCCACCCCCCCTCATCACGCCCACCCTCCTCAACACCATTGTCGACATCATGATCCCCTTCCCTCCACTACCCCCCTCGACTTCCCCACCATCTCCCCCACCATTATCAACGGCGCGCGCGCCTTCCCCTCCGGAATCAAGCCCCAAATCTGGACCATCCTCCTCGCCCACTCCGTCCTCCCCCTCTCCTCAACAACGGTTCATCAACAGCCCCGGCGCCATCGCCCGGTGTGCAGAACATGGACTGCTTCAGTACATGGTAAAGACACGGAGTGAGGTATTCCGGGATGATCCGCGCGGCGTGAAGTTGACTGCGGACAGCCAAAAGATTCCGGCACCGACTCTGATGGCGCACTTGCTAGAGGGTGGCCTTCACGCAGAGGACGAGTGGAGCCGCTTTACCGAAGAGGATCTCCACGCCTGGTTCAAGCCCCACGGAGCAGCTGCTGCCTTCCTATTTTCGTTCCGAGCTGCCGGGCGTCCAGACGAGCACTCTGTACCCTTCCTCGCAGACATGCCCCCCGACGCACTGGCCTGCATCGTCAAAGCCGACCATTTCCCGCAAAAACCCCCCAATACCACCCATCCAGACCACGGCATCATCAACTACCCAGACCTCACCGAAATCTCCGTCCTGTGCCGAGAATCCCTCTCCCGCCTCCGCCAGACACATGACGCAGCAGACCCCGCCAATCACGATCTAATCCCCACCGCCATCGCCGCAGCGGTATCCGCCGCGCTAGAGAGCCTGCACTACCTACAATGGCGCCACGAGAGGATTCTAAACCAGCTCATGTTAATACTGCCTTTCGGCAGAGATTCCTAACGACGTCAAGGACAAGTTGTTCATCGCTGCTGCCAAGGTAGGAAACGTTAAAGGTGTGCGGTATTTGCTCGACAAGTGCGACGTCGAGGTGGATGGTCCGGTGAGCTCGGAAAAGAGGACGGCATTGCTTTGTTCTGTGGCTCATAGCAGGGTGCATATGGTGGAGTATCTTCTTGCGCGTGGTGCGGATCACAAGAGGGTTGATGAAGAGGGGAGAGATGCGCTGGTGTTGGCGGTGTTGGCGGAGAATCAGTCTACTATCAAGTTACTTGTCCGCCATAGAGCAGGGCTAGTCAACAATCGCTTCCTACTCTTGGAGCGTTGACTGTCTCCTACTTGACATTGGAACAGAAGAAGTTGTCGAGCCAGCCGATGACACGGCGCCGCCGTGGCTGGGAGCGGTAGTGACCAAGTGGGGACTTCATCCCAATTTTGTTGAATACCTGAAGCTTCTCCACTGATGTCCCTATCCAGAGATGCATTCACTTACAGCGTGGCAACCTGAGAAGAATCTGGGCACAGGAAATTTCTCTTTTCGTTCGTAGTCCTGAGCTAAGGTAATAGTCTTATACGCAGCTGCTGCACACCCTCAGAGGCCCGTTTTCAGTTCCTCCGGCTAAAGTTTCCTTTCGATATCCCCCACGGTGTCCACGTTTCTGGTATCTACTAGTATATATTGTGAGATAGTATGTAGCATCCTAGTCTAATTCCTAAGATAATACGTAATATCCTAGTACTAAAACCGGGATGGCATTTAGTATGCTAGTATAGTATAATATACAAGTCTAGAAAATCTTAGCTTAAAATAGACCAGTATATAATAGACTAACTTTAAAAGCTTTTCTCGTTCCCAGGTGCAGTTTTAACCAAATAACTGAAACCTTTACTAGCAACGGTTACGTAGCCCTGGGACCTCATATCAAGGGGTTGGTGATTAGGTAAAAGAAAGGGACTCTGGCCACGCAGTGCCAGAACACCAGCTTCGCTAGTGCTGGGAAAGATCCAGAATCTACCAGAACTGTGGATCTGTAATAGGTTGCCAAAAGCCATGCAAACTGACACGCAATGGCTTGCCACCATTCACAACTATAATAGAGGCTCTCTGGCAAAGCCAGAGAAGCCGAGGAGAAGGAATACAATCAAGCAGTTGCAACCCATCAATTGGAGCGAATCCAGTGTGCCGTGTCTCTGCTGTAATCCTTAGATTTGAAAAGATACACTCTGTGAGAACCAAAAAAAAGGTGGTTGTGGCGGTTTTGTCAACTTCGGCCTTCAAATAGTCAATCAAGGTGATCGGAATACCATTTGAGACTTGCCACAGCCGTGCCTATACAGTTCAGTTCTACCTTAACGCAGTCGGACATCATTATGTCAGACTAGTGGCCCTTAGAGCGTACGCTAACAGGGTGACCAGCAGCACTGCTAAATGGAGGGAATGTATCAACTATTTGATGTCCTCCAAAACGGCAAAGGAAAACTTACCAAGGGTCACCCAACCACCCAACTGAGCCCGCAGTGTAGTCACAAAATGCGTAGGTACTGCAGCGACCGTCATGCCTTGTGTATCCACTTCAGCTCCGGCGGCTTCTTCGATTTCCTTCTCGCTAGGCTGATCTGTTTCTACTCTCTTCGAGTGCTCTCGGCTTCGTTGTGCGAGTCGAATGATCTCATCTGCACCCGGCGGATTCTGGTACCTCGCCCAATCCTCTAACGTGATTGAGAAGTTAACTTCGCCGAACAACTGCCTTAACGCGCTAATACTTGGATTTGCAGTCAGAGGCCTTATGATGGAGTGCTTTTGCATGGCATCTTGCCCAAATGTCAGGTGAAGCTCCCAGTTCGTTGTAGAGGCATCGGTAACTCCACCGCCTATATCACTTTCCGTGACCTTGGGCCACAGCCTTAGGCCTCTAAGCATGACGGTGATATCTGGGATAGCTCCGTACCTCAACCAGAGTCTAATTTGATGCCACGTGTGGTCATTGAGGTACAGATTCGCCATATCAGTCCTTCGCGGAGATAGCCCAAGGTCGCAATAGATACGCTTGTCAAGCCATCGGTGCCAGATAGTCTTGAGACATGATGCCAAGCGAGGGTTCAAGTGATGGTCGAGATAGGCTGGACATCGTTGATCAGCTGGGAAACCGTGTTGCAGCACAGTTTCAAGCACCTTGGTCTGACTTTCCCCAATCTGATATTTTTGGTCCGCCGCAAACGTTATGAGGGCGTTGATAAGGTAATACTTGTTCTTCTTCAGTCGCAAATTGGTAGTGAGTTCCCACGCGACATATTCATGAAGGCCAACGCAGAGAGCCTCCGAGAGTAGAGGGAATCTTGTACCCTCAATACAGAGAGACCGCAAGCCATGGAGGCCGTAGTCGCACTCAGTCTCCCGGATCTCTGACAGATGTGAGTGGTGATCGAATGGGTAAGTGGAATCGTGGTGGTGAAGCATGAGGCATCTTTCATCGATGGCCCTGAGAATTTTGAAAAGCTGAAACTGGGGCTCTTTGTTTTTGACCTGGGGCATGCATTGGCCCACAAGCCATATGATATTTCTCCAAGTTGCCGAGGGCCCGGATGATACGGCTTCACTCCGCATCCTGATCATTCCCTCGTTTGCTGTATCGGCCGAACGCATCGGAAACCAGAACTCGATTTCAGCCAGCAAAACCCATGCTAGGCGCTCTGCTATGAGGTTGTCTCTCACACTGTTCATCTCGATCCGATTGAGTGCACGTTGGAGAAATTCGGGAATAGACCGATGGGTGAACTCAACATGATCTCCAACGCAGGCGAGGAGACCCTTGCATCTTGCCTTCAAACACGATTCAAGGCGAGGCATGAGTTCCCTTGGCGCCTCTGCGATAGCTTGTAGGAAGTCATCACCGGAGACTGGTAAATTCGCCAACATTCCTCTGTCAGAGGCGTCAAAAAGCAAAAAACACCCAACATTGCTGAGGTGTACTGGGATGATACCCGTACCGCAACTCGACTCGCTTGGTCTGCTTAGAAGTATGCCGTTATAACGCAAAACTATCCCAAAGATGGAGTAGGCGCTCACACGGTACCGAACTTGGACCGAGTCAAGTATGCTCTGAAGGAAGTGCTCGAGCTCGGGAGGGGCTTCCCTGACGATTTTCTGGAGCATCTCAATGCTATCGTGGTTTGCCAGCGCGTCCTCGATCTGCGTAACTAGCAATGATACCCACAAAAACATGCCGCTAGCCCATCAATGATGTCTTTCACGACCTGTTCACAGACTCCGGGATAGACTCTCGCCCTTTCTTGGAAGAGTGGATTTCCTTCCAATTTCTGACTGACCAGTAACTTAATGTCGTTATGAGTGAACGTCTGAACGACGATACGCTGCGCAGCATCGAACGTACCCTCGAAGACGGGTATTTCGCGGCTCGAGATGCAGAACTTCAGATGACCATTTGACTTTGCGGCCCACTTTTTCAGCTGCGTGGCAACATGGTAATGCTTGACACCCTGGACCTCCTCTAGCTCGTCAAGGCCATCGATGAAGATGCACATTCGATATTTAGCCAGAAAGGTCTCATTCTCTGTTATGTTGTCAAACGCTCCGGATATTTCTCTGTCGGCCAGGGAGGCAGCGGGTTGCCGCCACTGCCTCTTTTCCTTTGATTCGAACTTGTTCCATAGCCGAGGAAATAGAAGCCTGGCTAGGTCAGGCTCTTGCTGGATGACGGCGAAAAGAAGGCCACGAATAAGACCCCGCAAGCTATTCTGGTCTGCCGACCCAATCTTCCACAAGAAGAAACTGGCTGTTAGGAGGCCCCGTGCGCCCGCCCATTCCTGCAATAGCGGTTCAACTTTGCCATGTTCGCAAAGGAATTTCATCAATGTCGATTTTCCAGCACCTGGCTTCCCTGCGATGTGAAAAATGCCATGGCCGCGACGAAGCCAGTCGGTGAAGGATATTTTCAGGCCTTTCTGCTCCTGAAGTAGCCAATCTGGGCGGCTGAAGATCCACTCGAATGTCGCTGGCGCGGATTCAGATATACCGCGGAACCTGTCGTTTATGGACGGGAAAGAGAGTTCCTGGAGGATGGAGGTGACCTTCATCATCTCGGCAGCCTGAGCCATTTCATCCACAATGAACTGCAGTTGTTTTGGAACAAGTCCCAAGCCGAGAGCCGTGTCCTCCATACGAGATCTCATGTCCACCAGCGTATCTAATATCGTGGAATGGCGAATGGAGCCCCCCTTCAATTGGGCTTCAATGCTCTCAAACGCTCTCTTGAGCTGAGTTCTGACGTTGTTGACCTCAGCGCTACAGCAGTCAGTACGCTACATTCTTGGTCGACGACGAAATGGAGGACTCACAATGTCTTCGCCACGATCAGAGAGTTGAGCGATTGACTGGATTCATTCAGCTTGTCTTGGAGCATCTCCAAGTCCGACTTTTCCAATGTGAGGCGAAACCGGGCAGCCACCGCTGATAGGAGTGAGCCATCTTTGGCTTTACATTTGATGAGAATCTCTTGGACGGCTTGGCACACGGCGTTGCATTGTTGGGCAACCTCGCGCATGCGAAAGTCGGTCTTGGTCTCGGTGATTTGTCCGCCAATTGCTTCGATTTCGTTGGCGACAGCGGCCATGGATTGGATCGCATCGTCCAGATTCTTCAGCTGTTCTGTTTGGCCACTAGCAGAGCTGTAGATTTGGTGGATGGTTTTTCCGTACTTGAGAACCCTGTCTACCATATCCAGCACATTGCATGCCAGGCTCAATGAGCTGATGGGATCCATCGTGATGGTTACGGGCGAGCCTGGGGAGCGTTGTCGGTAGGCAACTACCCCTCAACAGAGGGTGTCGAAAGCGGGCCGAGGACCGGCAATCACGTGGTCCGTGTACCTTAGCAGTCGGGAGGCCCTAACGCATGCCCTGAACCCACTCGCCGAGGCCAGGCGGCGAAGTCGGGTGATTAGGAAGGGTTGATTGCGCTTCTGGACGCCCGCGATTTCTTCGGCATGCAGCCGTCTTGGTCATGCGCTGATCGCCACCACCACTATTACTGAGACTGCACTCATCGCTGTGGTAAGTTGTCGCCGCCCACGATAGAACCGTGATGCTAAATATAGATATAATATAGACGTCTACTATCTCGGAAATCGCGACAACAACCGTCTGCACCTGTACGACCGGCATCCCTGACGGCCAAAACTGCATATTTGAGCAACTCGAAGATTGCTGCAGTCAAACATGTGCCTGCATTAGCGGAGTCTGTACTTGCTTCCGCTTCTAATCCTGATAGCGTAATCTGGCGAGACGGGCTTGTGGCATTGATAGACGATCATGGACATGAGGGCACTTGCAGGCGCATTATAGGCCTTAAATGGGAAATAAGACTTTAGAAGCGCACTTTTAATTCTCTAATATAATAAATACCAGCCAAGGGTTTTTTTCAAGACCAAAGCCAATGGGATTTCTGTAGAATAGACCAGTTGAGCGTCAATGGCGAGGCGCCAGCGCCTCGCTGACACAATCTATAGATTAAAACTCAGATGTAGAGGGACCGCCTGCCCATACGGGCGGGGCCTTCAGTCCTACGGCCTAAGACAAATAATAATAATAAACAGCGCGAAACCCACCTTAGATAAGTACTTACCGGAATTCTTCGTCCACCCCGTGGCACCTTACCTACTATTCAAGCCAAGATCGTCTTGCTGTCAAGCCCTCCCTTTTCACGGCTCATCCCATCAGCTAGTCCTCTCATTCCCAAGCACGCTCCGCCCCCGGCAGTGGCTTCCTATTTGCACAGAAAATTCAGATTCAACGACGGCAAGTGCATCTTGAGAGACATATGGCTCAGGATATCGTCGCACATCGTTGTGGCCACTGAGGTCGCTCCCATGGCTAGCTGTAAGGCCTGAAGATGTCAAAAACCAACCTCGAAAACAAAAAACAAATCTCTGGAGCAGAGGAGCAGAGGAGCACGACGCTGGCTATGGGAATGAGGCGGTGGAAGAGAAACACTGGTGACAATGAAGGAGAGCATGGCAGAGCTTGGGGATAGGAGACAAAAAGAATGTAGCATGGTCTATTGGCAAGAAGGGATGGTAATGGGGTGGTAATGCAGCGCCACTGCAAACGGCGTTTTGGGACTTGATATTCTTTGAATCAGGGGACTGTAATGCCGCTGACGGTTGGGTGTAACCCCCTTGGCTCATTCCCATCACGGAGAAGGGGCAAGGCCACTTAAGTTTGTCTACTGAACCAAGATCACCCCGCCCCAGTAACGGAAAAGAAACAGGGTCGCTATCAATGGAAGCCGAAGAGGTCTTGGTTGGGTGGCACTATTCCAGGTAGGTACCGGCCGTAACTGTAAAGGAGAATACATCAGAGCTCAACACGTCTTCTTCCAGCCAAGGTAGATGGGTAATGAATATCTAAGACATAGACAGGACCTTGACTGACTTTCAATGGGCCTTGAGCACATTTGCGTAGACTGTTGGAGGGTGTTGTTGAGCCTCTTAGGAATGTGATATGGCTATAGCAGTGAAGCCTCCGACTTGCCTGCCTCGACAGGGAGAATCTTCAAACTGGTTTGAGAACTCAAAACCGGGACAGCAGCCTCTGGGAAAACTCGGCAGTTGACGCCAGTGTTGCCAGTAACATCAGGCAGCTGGGGAACCCGTGGGGCATCCAGGTTATTTAAGTCACGCACCATTGCAACCAAACCGCCTTCTTACACGGACCCTTCATTGAATTTTCTTCTTCAACGTGCCTACCTGCCTACCCAGTGTTCATTGCTGGCTGGGTTCGTTTATTTTTCAAGTTCTTTGCTTCAAACAACGAACACGAGGCACGCGTGTTGCCCGCTTCTTCTTCTTCTTCTTCTTTCAAAGCACATATATATACTTCACTCTCGAAACCCATCTCCCCAACTTCTTTCTCGTGCAACCGCTCACCCGCAACTACTCCAAGCGCTCCGCTCCCCAGATCCGCTCGTTTCCTCCACCATAGACCTTCTCGCAAGCCATCGCCACGTCGAAACGCTGCTTGAGAGCGTCGCCGCGATGGAGGAGACTACTGCCGCGATTTCGCCCGATACGACAAGTCGATCTGGTGAGGCTGGGTCTGTTGTGGCCAGACCGTAAGTTTACTCTCCGAGTGAACGAGCTCCTACCAGCTTCAGAAAACACAAAGCTAACCAAACAACCATGTGCAGGAGCCCCATTCTCAGGATTCCCAACGAGACCCTTCTTTCCATTTTCAAGTTCGTCGAAGGCTACTCCGGCGAGGATCCGGCAAATGTCGAAGACTGGGATCTGGAGTATGACAGAAAGGACATCCAGAGCTGTCGCCTGGTCTGTCGGAGATTTTGCAAAGTAAAGACCCTCTCCCATCCCTTGTATTTTCCATTGCTGACCTTTCGCTCTGACAGTTGAGCTCTCACATGCTCGTTCGCCAAGTCCACGTTCATCACACGAACGACTCCATTGCCCGCCTGATGGCCATATCTTGCCATCCAGAGATCAAGAAGGGTGTTCGGACCGTCCGCGTCGACTTGAGATGCGTCGACACAGAGCTTGACCGCTCTTTTTTCTCCTTCGCCACCAACATCCTTGCCTGGCTGGAACGCGGGGTTTTCTCCAAGAACACCGCCTTGTGTCTGCCGCCAAAGGCAGACCTGGATGGGATCAGAAAGGCCCATTCGGTCATTCAGTCGTGGTGTCGGCTCCTATCGGTCCGTCCCCCGTTTACCGAAGTTGAAGAATCTCCAGAGCCGCACTTCCTGGAGTCGTCTGATGATACATCGGAAACGGAACAAGAATCGGATCCAGAACAAGGATCGGAAACGGACGAAAAAATGGAAACGGATGAGGGATTGGAAACGGAAGAAGACAAGATGAATCTTCTGTTCTTGAGAATGCTTCACGAGGAGCATCAGCGACTCTCAGCTGAGTATGAGGCGCTTGCGAGAAATGGCACGTTTTCCGAAACCGTCGGGATTGCATTTGCCAGAATGCCATATGCGACGGACCTACGATTTGACGACCGCGCCCCCTCCCGTTTGTGGGAGGATATGGAGCTCTCGATCTACCACGGCGACATATACGGCGGTGTTTATCGGCATCTGCTGCATCCCGGAGCAGAGATCATGCGAGGCGACAACATCGACAAGCCACAGACATACAACTCCATTCTGCAGCTGCCGATCGCCATTCAGGACGCGGGCGGACTGCTCCCCAGCATCAAGATCACCGTCATCGACCGAATCCCTGATAGAGCCATGAACTTCACTGCCCGCACCTTGGGTCGTCTCGGAAAAGCCGTGGAGCCACTGCGGCGATTCTCACTTCAGTACGGCAAACGGGATCCGAACCACGTGGATCCGGTCAGACATGTCCTTCCAAGACGCCCTGCGCTCTGGGAAAGCCATAGAGATTGGATCCGCTTGTTCTGCAGGGCTGGTCTCCAAACCCTCGACCTTGAGATGTTCGTGGCCCCGGAGCTGAACGCTCAGGGTCCTGCCTTGGGCACTGTTGCAACGCTCTTTGATGTTGCTGTCACCCGCCCAAACTTGAGAGATATACATCTCGATGGAGTTTTCTTCACGAAAGCTGAGATTTTGTCTCTTCTGAAGGCAGTTCCCTCGACGCTGAACTCCGTTACAATGTCCGACGCTTTCTTGTTAGATGGCGACTGGGCAGACGTCTTCGACGCCATGGCGGCAAAGTCCTATACTGGCAGCGTGCGATTCTACCTGTTGAAGGGGGGCGGTTTCGCGCCCTTTGAGTATTACGATCATCTGGAGTCGAGTTATTATAAAAGGGCTGCTCAATACGTCGTGGGCGAGATACACTACAACCCTTGGCGCGTCGTCGAAGAGGACACCGATAGTAGTGACACCAATAGCGCGTCCAGTTTCGACTGGGACTCCGACTCGGGCGACGACTAAGTAATCTCGAGCGACCACCGCCAGGTAGCACCATGTTTCACCATGGTTGACGAAAAACCCATCGAAGGACAATGTCAAGCTCAACCAACACACGGTGCTACCTACTTTCAGGGGAGCTACTACCATCGGGAACAGAGACAGGGAATACGAGGAGTTTGATTGAGCAGAGAGTGACAAGGCTACAAAGTGCGATGACAGTGAGAAGGCTAGAAAGTTCGATGATCACACAGGGTTGATTGGTGAGGATGGCACACGGGGGAGATGGCGGGCTGGAAAGGGAATGGCGCAATTCATGGGCCGTATTTCCGTGCACGGGACAGGTATCATCGCTGTGTACATATACCAATCAACTATTATCACCTCATTTGATGTGCTAGACGGAAAGGTGATGTTCTCGGGCAGACACAAGATTGCTGCTCGGGGGGCTAAGACGTAGGGATGGGACGTCCGCATCTTCGAGCACCAAGCAATCGGCACACGGAAGTTCGGTGCGGGTCTCTTGACCCGAACGAGGGCCCAACTCCAAGGAAGGCCATTTTTCGAAAGATGAGACGTTGTGTAGGATAGGTAGCCATCAGCTCGTGATGATACACTAAGCCCCTAAAGCGTATTCTTCTGAGGTAATTGTTACAAGAATGGAAGTGGATGATTGTGTTCCCAAGGCCCACGGCACGGCCGCATATACAGCGAAACGCTCGAAAGCGACTCATTTTGGGGCACTCCACAAGTCTCTCCAGAATTGCTTCAGCCCATAATGCGGGGCAGGTGAATCGTAGACCCGGCTCGCGCCCTTGCCGTTGCTGCCAAGCCGCTCAAATATCGCTCGCGGCCTATTAAGTGGATCGATGAGAGTCTTGGACGGCTGTGTTGCCCTCTCCTTGATGGTGGTTGCTACCTGAGGGGCAACTTCAGCAAAGCAGTTCTCGAGCTCTCGCCGCAACGAGAAATACGGCTTCTTGGCTAGTTCGGGTGCCATGAGGTTGTACGACCTCGTGATGGCGTTCAAGTTGGAGACGGCGAGCTCCATGTACGACCTCTCGGCGGCTTCCCAATCCGGATCACGGAAAGGGCGGGAGGCTACAGGCAACGCCACCTCCGGTGAGCTTTCAGAAGACTGTGCTTCAAGGTTGGCTGGTGTCCAGGGCTGCTGTCGTATTCCCACCATGACGGCGTCATCCGTTGTGTTTGTAGGAATCGAGATCTCATCGGCGTTTCTTCGGCGCGGGTTGTGAATCTCTTCGGCCCGGGCATACTCTGCAGCCCGATTCATCTGCTCCTGGAGGGTCCCGCCCCGGCTTGCAATCAACCTTGCGGCATGCCTCTTCCAGTCGTTCCGTAGCCTTAACCGGAAAACGCGAGCTGCCTTGAGAAGCTCCTGCTGTTTCTCGATCCAAGGAGGGACGATCGCTTGGCGCTTGATCATCTTGTTCAGGATGTATTCGGTCTTTGGCCAAGGGCGTCAGTACAACGCTGGAGACAAACGAAGGCAACCCGACCCCAGTCGAGCATCAGCCGACTTACCGTGTCGATGAACGGGTTATCAGCGCGTGTATCACGCTCAATGCCTTTACCTCGAGGGATGTTCTGCGCACCCGTCAGCATCATCCTCATCCCCATCCCCAACCCCCGTATCAGGCCCAACAAACCTTGAACTGCCCTCGCGCAATAGCATCCTCAATCCTACCCACTCGTCAGTCCCGTTCAAACTCCCTCAACTCAACCTGGCAACGCCCACCTCTCGTTCGCCAACGCCGCCAATCCCGTCATCGTATTCGGCATCGCCCTCGCCGCCGGCTGAAACCGCTCTCTAAACTCCCTCTTCATCGACTCCCTCTCCTTCTCACTCAGCCCAACCTCCTTGATCCCCATCCCCGCATACGCCTGCGCCTTATCCCTCGCGCTCGCCGCTCTATGTCCCGCACTAACCGCCTGCTCCCTCCGCAGCCGCATATCCATCACCGGCGACGGAATGACAGGCTTCCCCCTCTGCCCGGGCGCCAACGGTTTCCGCGCGTCGCTCAACATCCGCAGCACCGTGTCCTCCGTGGCCTCCTCGCCCGTCCAGGGCTGCGACGTCGCTATCCGCCGCGTCCCCTCCCCCGCTACATCTGGTATTTCCGCGGCCAGCCCCGCTTCAGCCAGCAAAGCGGAGTGCTCGGCGTTGAACCGCGCATCGGCTAGCTTGTTCAGCAGCCGGGCCTTGAGCTCCTCGCTGAACCCCGCGTCTTCAATGGCGCGGCGTCCGGCGCGGCCGCCGCTGAGGAGGGCCTCGTCGGTGGCTTCTTCGAGGCGGCGGGCCATGGGGCCTTTCTCGGGATCGGGAGGGCGCAGAGGCGGGTGTTTCGGAGAGGTGTCGTGGCTTTGCGCGTCGGGTTGGGAGGGAGCGGTGGGGCGGGATAATCGGAGGGAATGCGACAATTGGCGGGTTGGTGGTAATGTGAGGGCTAGGCTCGGCTGCCGCAGCGCCCTGGTGCAGCGGGCACAGAGGAAGGGGGCCATGGCCATGGTTTGGGGGAGAGGTTGAGGTTGGAGGGGGAAAATGTCGAGGGAGTGGCGAAGGGAGGGAAAAAGAGCTTGGGAAAATGGTCGCGAATCATCGATGTTGCGGCGATGACGAGGGTTGGATACGCACAGTAATCGTGCACCGTGCGGGAATGGCTGCACTGCCGGGATGCACGGTGGAAGTGGTGCACGGTCTTCCCCCTGGAATGAGGAGGTGAGGGTCGCTTTGTTTTGTTGCCCCTGAGAACACAAATTCCACTTTGAGGTCTTAGTATGGGAATAATCGGCAATTAGCATAGAGAAACTTAAATTCCGGTGGCTTTGATTTTCCGGTGAATACAATATCTTGACAGATCCTGTCCTTTGTGACTAACCCGCCAAACTTGAAGTAGTGACAAAATTGATTACCCTTTCCATCGGTTGAGAGTAGCTTGAGGAGATGAAGCATCTGAAATTTTGTGATCAGCCCGCCATGCAAACAATGATAAACCCCCACCACCTCAACTGATCCCCTTTCCATTGCGTTTCCTCCTCATCCAACCTGAAAATTCCCCAGCCTGATAGTAGCTCGAGGAAATGAAACCAGTCTCTGTGTCAACCGCAATTTGTACCCCATTATCAAAACTCCGTTGGCATTCCCCACACAATAAGATCAGACCCAGGTTCCGTCACCCCCAATACGTCTTAACAGTCCTCGCCTCGCGCTGCCACGAGATGTTCCCAGAGAGAGTCTTAAGAGCGATGGGCAACCGCTACCAAGTTTCTCTCCGCCTCATTAATCCTCGCATCTAGTCTCGACCGCGCGAACCGGATTGACTCCCGTATGGCCGAGCACAAACGCTTCCGCCCTCGTCCAGTCAAAGTCGCGGTGTAAAGACCCTCTCCCCTCCGAAGTATTCGATATCAGCTGGCAGAAACTGACACGGTGAAATGATTTGGCCCTGAGGGCATCCAGCACCCTTGCCCAGCTGCCGTAGTAGAGCGAAACATGCTCCATCTTCAAGCTGTCTATATCAGACGGGAGACCACTCAGAAGCCGCAGGAGATCGTCGACGATAATGTAGATACCATGCAAGACAATATCCCGCAGTGTAGGATATGGTGTCCTCGTGAACGGGTAGCTGCCGATGAATCCCTCGTGCCTAGTGGATAAAGTCCCTGGCTGCGCGTCGAGGCGGAGAGCTCTTAAGGTAGATGGCCGGACAAAACATTGTTGGATACTTTCCACAGTAACCCACTCATCGAACGAAAGACGGGACGGGAGGGCGAATCTGAAACTCCGAACTTGGCTTGTTGCTGCGGACAGTTCATCCAGGGTGCGTGAACTTCGGCCAGCGTTATGGAGGTATTCCGGGCGGCGCAGTCCGACATCAACAGCTTTGACTGACACATTTCGTTTGTGCAGGGCGGTCGGGAGCGTCAAAATAAGGCCATACATGGGGCTGGCGTCGTCGAATGTCGAGTGGCTGAGATCGGGATCCAGGATGCGCTTGTAGACAGCGTTGGCGAACTCAAGTCGGTAAACGCTGGAGGGGCCATTCAAGTTGGGAAGCGGTCTCCGGACATCAAACGGGAACTCCCAGTCGCGCCGACGACCCTGGTGGCAATTCTCCAAGTAGTAGAGGCCGCTGGAGTCACTGTTGTGGAAGTAGGCGTCGGTGAACTTAAGTTCCAACGCGTGGGGCATCCTCGCGATACAAGTGGCAATGAGTTCGGCCAGATTCTCCCCGTCGGCAGTCAGCACGAGCTGCTTTTTGAAGTTGGCCATGCAAGCGCTATGCACCCCGTCGAGGCGGCGCAGGTGTTCGGCTAGTGGCCAGGAGTGCCAGTCGACTCCGGCCCTTTTCTGCGCCTTGTCCTGTTCCGTGCGGAAGAAACCGAAGCTGCCGCCGGGGTGGCATACCCTGTTGCCGTCTATGCACACGCGGATAGCGCGCACGCCGGTGCTGATGACTAGGTGGCGCGATATGGCCTCCAGTTCTCGCATGGATGAATGCCGAACATCCACGCTGATGATGCGGACGAGGCGCGGGGAGGCCAAGGAGGAGAATTTCTGACACACCAGACGTAGAATCTTGATTGCGGTGATGTTTTCAAGTCGGCGAGGGACTATCAGGCCGCATTCCTCCTCCAGGCCCTCCACCTCGTCCATGATCAACAGTAAAATTTCAGGCGGGAGGCGGAAAATCGGAGCCTTATGACTTGGGAGACGAGAGGCGGCAAGACGAGCTGAAATACGGCGAGTGCTTAACTGGTCAGCCATTTTGATCGGCTTTGGTTGCTTGTTCTGTGTGCGGCAGAATCAGTCAGCCTGGTTAATATTAAACTTGAGGGGGGAAAACCGGTGGCGGAACGTTATTACGTAATGGTCGTTTTAGTGGTGTTGGCAAGGAAGAGGGGGCTGGCAACAGCGGAATCAGCGGGGTTTAGTGGTCTTGTCGGGTACTGGTTCTAAGCGCTGGCAGAAAAGACACAGCGTGCACGGGGAAAGGTGAGTGAAATATTTATAGGGCCGGGGGGCAGATAGAGTTGGTTATGGCGCCAGGCGCGCCATATGAATTATCTATCCAAAGTGTGTGAACTCTCGTTGCTGTAACAGTACTCTAATACTTGCAGACTGGAGTTAATCTTGAACAATCTAGCTTTTCCACACTTCATTATCATGCCCACCTGCACGTCTTTGGTGATCTCCTTGCTCATCCAGCCGCCAGTGGGATTGCCCCAGAAGATGTACGCTAGGAGATATAAGACAACACTGAGGATACGCAGGTCTTGCCGCCCGGGAAGCCTTCAACATGAATCCATACGTGCAGCCCTTGGGGAGTTCTGTCACAGCTGTTAGCTTCTTCTCCATCTGCGCGGCGCGCGGCGAGATCGTCACAGTCCACTCTTGACTCCATTGACAACACAAATCGGTCGGGTGGCGAAATGGTATCGTGTGGTCCTCCTACTTTCAGAAGGATCAAGACTGAGGTTGTGGGTTCGAGTCCCATCTCGATCGAATCTTTTTGCCGTTTTTGATCTATGATGCTGGTGGATATGTTGTTCGACGCGGGATCCTGGTCGTGGTATAGGGATCTTATTTTTGTTTTGGTAGAAAAATGCAGCTCATTTTTTTATTTTTTATTTTTTAGCTGACCGATGGCCGTGAAAGCCCAAGGTTGTCGAAGATCTCCCCGTCTCATACTCCAGACGAGTCTTCCGGACACTTAGGATATCATTAAATCGGCTCAGTGAGACCGTTTATACCTGTGCAGTTGAGGTTGACTTAACTCGAGATGCAACCGTTTTGCCGATAATCAGCACAACATCCCATTGGTCGCATGAGCAATAACAAGCAGTCGTCGGGAAAATCCTGGCGGCCCGGGGCTGAGGTGACATCGGAGAGCCAACTACAGACAAGTCGGGTCTGCCTGCATCTCAGTTTGAACCGAGCGAGCATCTGCTGAGCTCATATTCCCATGGAAGTGGCGCACAAATCTGCTCATAGGTCCAGCCCCTGACCGACTTGCTACCACCCTGAAGCAAGCGCAAGATGGTGAGCAGAGGCTGATCCCAGTGCAGGCAGCAAAGATAAGCAGAAAGGTGACTATTGACAGCTGACTCGCAGGTAGGTAAATACAGGGCGCGAGATGAAGCCGCGCGGCCTTGGCTACGCACGGGCCTGTTGCCGTGGCAGGGCAACCAAATTCAGGGGATCAGGGGCCACTGCGTGCAGAATTCAGGGGGTTCCACTCGCGCTTGGCTCCGCGGCAACACCAACGGCGAGAGCCAACGGACAGATCAACGTAGCGCTGATTCGGTGGGCTTCGCGGTTTCTCGTGCAGCCTCTCTCCCTGGCAGCTCAGAGTAAGGTCGTACCTCATGGAGGCAGTCTGTCACTTGCTCTGTCATATCCCCAGCCAAAGGGCCAGCACAAATCCAGCAAAAGCCCACTTCAGGGGCGGGATGTTCCTTTCAGGGCCCCCCTTATTGATCTTTTCGCGCTTGGGATCCGGTCCGACTGGAGCCGTAATCCACCTACGCGGTATCTGTGTGATGAAGTCGTACCACCAGTCGCCCATGATTCGGTACCCTTCCGAGGACGGATGGACGCCGTCGAAGATGAGCGAGGTTGGGAACTTGGTGAAATCCACAGCGAAGACGTGCTTGCCTTTGGCCTGCCGTGCCTGCACCACCGCTGGAATGAGCTCTTGGTACTCCTTTGTTTGGGGCATCTGCGGGGCGAGGGTGATGGGGATGATCATGGCGACGAGGATGACGGCGTCGGGGCACTTGAGGAACATCTTGTCGACGAGAGCGCCGAGTCGATGCGCGGCTCCGTTCGCATCGTGGCCTTCGTGCGATACGTCTGAGTCTGGGTTCATGTCGTTTGTGCCGGCGTGGAGGAGGATAATGTTGGGGCGTTGCGCCAGCGCATCGTCGAGGCGGTCGCTGATATACTGGATCGTCTTGCCCGCCCATGCTGAGAAGTACGGGTCGTCCATGGTCCCGCCGATCTCAGTGCCTGCAAAGGTGACATTGTCGGCTACGCTGGTCAGCACTTCTGTTGTCTTCGCGATGCAGTGGTTGAGTCGTGGTGTCTGAGTTCTGCTCGCGTACCTGAGAGATTATTGCGCAGCTTCTCGCGATAGCTATTGAGGTCGTCACCCAAGAAGCCCACCGTGATCGAGTCTCCGACAGGAAGAATTCTGAGTGTCGTGTTAGGCTTGATGGGAATTCCTGGCGCTGCGTTCCTGAATTGGAGAGGGGGCAGCTCCTGTGCAGAACACCATTCGGCGACGAAGGATAGGATGAAGAAGAGGGAGGGAAGGAGCGGATAGGGCATGGTGTGACCACCTTCCAATCTCTGCGGGTAAAGCATGATTATCAAGATAAGATAGATACCTCAGGATGGCACAAGAAGGGCCGACAAACGAGAGGCATCCTCGGGCACTGGCAGTCAACTTGAACAAAAAGCAGCCTCTCGTCACGGCATCACACCCTGCCCCTTTCCTCGGCCAGCCAACCCCCTTCCCTGGAAGCCGCGAGGCATTTCATTCTCGACCAGGAACGATGAGTGCCCTATTAATGCTGCCAAGCCTGTTGGAAGACTGCGGCTGGGGCTTGGGTTGGGTGTTTTGAGCATGGAATGAGGCATGCCGTGACAGGTAGGTACCACTTGCCATTTTGTTGGTGCATCCCCAGGCAGCAAATAGCGCCTGATACCTTCCACCACGTGTAAGGCTAACTACATGTTCCGCACCCAACGCGGCAAGGGCGGCACAGTGAGTCCATCGCCTCTTTTAGCGCATGCAAATGGCCCGATTTGCCGTTTGGGTGACACAAGATCTGGAGGCTGGACACCTCTGGCCCGAAAAGTAGGTTTCCATCTAGCCAGCACCCCAACTTACCTGGTGGGCGGGACCAGAGCACGCTGCCACCGAATAAACAACACCTGAAATATTACCACCAGCCACCTGATAGGGTTACAATCTTGCAATAGCCCATCACAGAACTTACATTGCAAATTTTGTTGGTGACGCGGCCCTAGAGGACAGCGTGTGCAGCGTGGGGCGGATGAACCGCTCTTGTTGGCTCTTGTGGCGGTTAGGGTGGTGACGCGGCCCGCTAGGGTGGATACTACGAGTGGTGACGACGAAGAACGCCCGATGCCAAGCCAATACGCCAAGGAATCCTTTGTCCCAGCACCAGCTGTTTGAAGGAGACTCTGTTTGAACGCGACAGGTCAATTGCATTCCACGAGCACACGGGATCAGTTCCGCAAGTCTTCGGGAGCAGGATGCCTGGAAACGTACCTACCTACCTAACCCACAAGGGGAAAGGTACCTATATAGCTGCAAGTCATGACGTACATCATACCTACCTTAGTGGGGAATGAATGCGGTAACCTGCAGCTTGCGTGCACTGCACTTGATGTTGGTACTCTTTCATGACGGGAGCGTTTGGTTGCACCTTAGTGAGTCGGATTGTATCCCACGCGGGGAGAACCTTCACGTTGCTAGCAAACGCATTTGCGATAGTTACAGGGCCGCCCCCGTGGGACACAATCTGGAAGGGAAGGGCATACCGTATTTTGCGAATATTCTGGCGGTTCTGCCGGTCAACTTGTGGCCACACTAAGATTAACGACAGGAAGAGGGCATTTTGTTAAGGACATGCATCATCACAAAGGCAAAGCTAGTAGTTAGGTAACTATTCGTCTTTGACAGCTTGGACTATATGGCGGGAGTCCCCTCATTGTGGGTTACTTTTAAGGCGAACCGTAATACCACACAATGGAAATGAAAGAGCCCGAAACTCAAGATTTGCTGTTCTGGATGGGGGCTTTGGTGTTCCGACATGTTAGGTAAATGTCAATGCGAGCGTTTCTCTGCGTTACAGCTGTTGTTGTTCATGTGGAAAAGGGGCCCTTACTTCTACCTGGTGCCTTTGCCCAGCCTATAAGAACATCCAGTCTCCTTGCCAGGCTCCCTCGCTCATAGTACGTGTATCTGTTCACGGGAGATGTGAGTCTCATCATTTGAGCCTTGTTACCCGTTGATCGCGAGAACGGGACACCCTCATTCGCAGAGCCTGCGGAGATCCAACCGACTGTCGACAGCTGCGCTCTCTGACTGAAATTTGGATCAAGATGGATATCCCTGTGCGCGCGCCGAGATCTATTCGACTGTCGACAGCTGCGTACCTCATGCGATCACCCCAGAAGCCCACAAACGCTGCTATCATTATTGTTTTTGCCGGAACAAAATTCAAGTTCCTCGCAGTCAGGTTCTCCTTCTCAAGCTCTCAAGCCAAACATCGAAGACTTGTCACGAAGCTTTCTGCCATCCCACCTCTCGTTACGCTCTGCGATTTTTTCGATTGAGTAATATCGAACGGAATTCACAAGCGGGCGTTAGTTTTGAGACGAAAACGGGTAAGTCTTCCCTTCCAGATAGCTCGTGTGTCACAACTATCTCCAGTGAACTGACAGTACCGCATGCAGCATCTACCTAGCTTCATTAACATGGCCACACGGACACCCCCCGCCCTCCGGCTCCCAGACGAGGTTCTCCTCAAAATATTTGGACTTGTCGAGGTGCTGGAGTACGACACGGAGGCCAAGCTGGTGATGGCGGACCGCAACGATGACACCATCGCCGACATCCAGAACTGCCGCTTAGTCTGCCGAAAGTTCCGCGACCTGGCATCCGAAGTGCTCGTCCGCGTCGTCCGCGTGGATATCGGGCGTCCTTCTATCGCTAAACTGGACGAAATGTCGCGGCACCCCGGCATCAGCAAAGGCGTCCGATCTGTTCGCATCTGTCAGGGCATCTATTAGGGGGGCACCCTCCCCCCTCCTAGGGTTAGGGTTATGTATGGGTCAAAAAACATGTCGTGTCTTCCACGCATCTCAATGGTTCCCAGCATTACAAAACGAACGTGATATCTTTTTTAGTAGCGGTCTACACCTATTATTGATAACAAACTATAATCTACATGTTTCTCAACACTCTATTCAGTGCCTCGGTACACCACAAGGCCAGCAGGCCAGAGATTAATTAGCAGTAATACAGCCAACGCGGCAAAAGGCCTCATTTCGCACCTAATACCTTCTCTGTTGGTTTCACCGTACGGCCGCTCCTGGTCCTCTTCACGGGCCTCTCAGGGCTCAAACCCAATTCCCCCACCTGTTCGTTAGTGGAGCTGCCCGCGGCAACCCGCTTTCTTAACTTCTTGGTCATCACCAACGAAAGGCGTCAGTTTGGGCGTGAATCGCTGCGTAGAATAGTCCTTCGGCCACGCTTAGCCTCAGGCTCAGGGGTTACCTTACGACGACGGCGTGCTTTCAGTTGACGGCGAGGCTCTCTCTTAGGGCTTGGAGAAGGTATAACCTCCCAAGCTGACAGCTGACGCCGTATGTCGGGTTGAGTACGCGCTGAGTTACCTTATCGAGGCCTAGGGTTAGTCTTTCTCGGTCACTGTTTACGTGGAGCCTTAGGGGTAGCCTTTCGCGATATTTGTGATATCCGTAGTGTCTGTGATATAGTCTGTGTAATTGTAAACTCAGGGGGCATTACAGCCTAACCATTACGTGGTCTTCCTTGCTGCCTCTTAGCTACCTTGGGATTACGAATCTGTAGGTAAGGGTCCTCCTTATCCTAATACTGTTAGAAGCGCTAGTAATACAGATGGGGGTTACTTATAAGACTGGGTGTAAGGTGCTAGCGAGGTAGAACGCTTTAAAGGTGAATCTGTTTTTTGTTAATAAGCTGTGTGTAGATTATATAACGGTATAGAATACTGTACTCTAAGGATACTATACACTCTGGCTGACAGGGGCTTAGGGGCTTACCTAGCTAAGTCTTTATGGCAAACGCTGCTTTTATATATTGATACTTACGATTAATTAACTCTGAGGCTTTATATAATACCTTTATTAGTAAGGAATTAAAATACTCACGCTTAACGTATTCTTAACGTATCCTCACGCTCTTACTGGCTCGCTTATCCTCCCACTTCTTGATCTGGCGTAGTGTTAAGGCTTGGAGGGCATCTATAAGGCAGTAGGTAGAAGCGCGGCTGTTAATGAGGTAGCTTTTAGTGTTAAGGTTAGTTAACCTAGTTAGTAAGATGACTCTGGCTCTGAAATTACAGTAGCGTTTAATATAACAGTTGGCCCACTGCTTATAAAGAGGGAACTATTGTTTCTGGATATACTAGATTATGGCTGGTTAGTCTGAGAACTTCTTTTTTAAGGCAGCTTAGGCTTTGAAAAACAGATCTTCGTCCTTAGTATTAACTCGGGGCGTTTGTTCAGGCCGACCCTGTCGTTCTTTTTGGGCCCTGTGTGTAATATTACTGTAGCCGTTTATGTACATAGCGATGCGTTCTCTGGAGCGTGCCACCGTCAAAAAGGGGCCGCGCCGCGCGGTTCTTTGAACCGTGCTTCTTTCATCAATTATCAATCCGACGATTTTCACCACGAAGACCTCCCATTGAAAGCCCAGTGAAATTCTGGCCCTTCGATCGAAGGAAGATGGCCTGATCCACGGTCGCGTTTCCTTTGTTATTCCATGCTAGGCTCCGTTCTATGCTAGGCACCGTCACATACTAGGTTTTGTTTTATACTAGGTACGTATCTGTTTTTCTACGTCAGTTGCATTTATGTCCCTCCGATCAGAGGACCAGTAGTCTGGGAGTCGGCCTTCCAGGCCGACTGCGACGTTCTGTGGGTGTGGTTCTCTTTGTGGTTTCTTCCCTGTTGCGTCACTGCACCAGTTCAGTATAGACTATCTCCTTAAACATTGCCTTAACACTGTAGTAGTCGTGAGGTATACGTTAAGCTGTAGATATAGGCTTTATCTGCTCCTCTTCTTTTTCTCAAAGCCTTATTATAGCGTTAAGCTTAGCTGTAGAAAGTGCAGACTTGTCATTATTGTTAAACTCCTTATTTATTACGACCTGCACCTGACACAGGCCTCGAGAGGACTAGACAGGTTAAGACAGAACGTATGGCCGGACGCCAAAGACTGGGTGGGCGTTCCGAAAGCTAGCACTCCTAGAAGGGGGTTCAATGCCACTGTAGGTCGTTGTCACTATAATGCACAGAGGTGAGTCTGAACAGTAGGAAACAAATGAACAATTGAATACTAGCGTGAGGAACCAGAGTCCCTCACAGCCATCATGGGCACGATAATGACTATCTATACTAACTACCCAAGAGGTACTTCGTACCTTTCTTTGTCTGCTCCCTTGCTTAGTGACGGAGCAACCAGAGCAACAGAGTACTGTTGCTCTGTCTGCTCCCCTGCTCTGTGACAGAGCACTCAGAGCGACAGAGCACTTTCCTGATTGGTCGTAGGGGCTTCGGGTCTTTGCACCCCCCTGGCCTAGTGCACGACACAGTGTGCACTGTTCAACACGTGGGGAATCGGTCGGGCCGCCCCGCCCCCGGTGACGGCCCACAGGGTCGTCACAGCCACAAAGCTCAACAGCGTCTGGAACACTGTAACAGAGCGCCATAAATCGGTGCCACATTGTGGGGTTCTAAGGAATATAATAGCCTAGATATTATTATAGAAAGCCACCTGTGCAAGGTCACTATCAGGTCGTCCGTTAGCATATATTATAGTATCCTTAACTACCAGCCCACCAAGCAAGTGGCACACGAAGATAAGCGGCTAGTTACTGGTGTCGTCACGCTACCGCAGGTGTCGAAGGCTGATGATCAAACTAAGGGAGTAATCGCGGATCGTGTTCTGCGAGACCTCGCGGCCTGCAACTCCGGCGTCGTACCTGAACGCTACGACCCGCACGTTAGGGATCTCGTCTGGGAGCAGCGTCTGGATCCATACGTCTCGTGCGTTTCTGGCCTTCCAAGTGTTGAGCTGGTGACCCGTCAGACCGTGGAAAAAGACGACGCTGTCGTGTTCGAGCTGTTAGCAGCGGCACCTTCGTTGAGAGATCGGGGGTGGAGCGAAAATGAACAGGACGAACTCGGCAATGCACTCGCTCCCCGCGCTCGGGGTGTAGACAGCCTTCATTCAACAAGGCGGCGCTGAAGATGCGACAGGTACTTCCTCCCTCCCGCTCCTCATGATCTTGTCGAGAAAGTTGAACGGCATTGTCAGTTTTGCGTGTGGGGACTTGGAAGAAGTTGGATGGCGAGGCCGGGAGGTTTGGACACAAAATCTGGTAGTTGGACGGCCATCCTGTCCTTAGCGCGGGGGAGCCTTCACTTTCACTTTTGGTGCTGAATATTGAAGTGCCGAGGAGAGCGACTTGCAGCGAGGCTTGGGGTCGATGTCCTGGCCTGATCCCTGGCCTTGAAGATGATCCCATGCATGTGGGCTGTGCGGCTGAGTTCATCTTCCGACAAGGCTCTAGTTGCACCTTCCTTTTGCGGCGAACCACTGCAAGCAGCGCCTTTCCGAGCACTAAAAACTGCCTCCAGAGCCAAATCACAACGCTAACCAACGCTGGTGGGGATCTCGAGCGGGCAATCTTATCCATCGCCTGCACCCGTGCACGAAACAAGGCCGCTCCGCCGGGCGTGAATGCATGGAAACTGAATGAACGGTACGAGTGGGATTTGGACGCCTCCGTCCTAGACGACATGGAGCGACCGGCACTTGAGAAGACCGCTGAAAAGTTCACAAATTCTCCCCCCCCTCAGGCCCAACCCCAGTCAACGCCTCAACCCCCCTCACCACCAACCAACTCGACAACAACGTGTGAAGCCACCTCCCTGCTGCACTCTCCAACATCACCTTCTTCTGCCCTGGCCTCCTCCACATCCACGTCTCATTCACAAAAACGACATGTTCTTCATCCACCCTCTCAACCCCAACAAGAACGACCCCCTCCACAATCGGCCCTCGATACCCGGCCGGCGCTTCCATCGCCAGCTCTACTCTTTCCTTCTCATCGCTATCCCCACCACGATGCGCAACCCGCCAAACTCCATACACAAGATGCCCAGTATCAAACTCCAGCGATCGAATCCGCTCCCTGCTAAAACTCTCAGCGACAATATCCTCTCTCGGCATCATCCTCCTTAACAAATAGACCTGCGGCGTGTTCCCGAAAGCTGTCATCGTCGCTCGGATATATTTTGTTAATAAAAACGATAGCGATGTTGGCTTTAGGTGCGACAACGCTACTGGCCGAGACGTAACCCGTTCTTCGGCGAGGATCCATTCTGAGTTCTCGTTGGCGACATCAGGGGGTGTACAGGTGGGTTTGCGGGTGATCGAAGTGAATTTGTCCCAGGGGGTGTGACGGACTCTGGTCCCAGCGATGACTTGCGGGGACACTTTGTGGTTAAGGTACAGGAGGTATGCGGCGGTGAGAGTGGTGGGAATAGCGAGGGTGAGGGCGGCGATTTTGGCGACTGAGGTAATCATGGTGGTTTAGCATGATGCAAAAAGATAAGATGGAAGGTGAGTTCTGAGGCGGGGGAGGTTGATGGATAGAAATAATCGGGAACAGGAGCCGGTTTTGACGCTAGGTAAACCCCCCTACCGTAAGCACCGGGTGAATCCTCATCCGTGCCAAAAGGTGCGTTCGCACGCTGATCACCAATTCATTGTAGATTAGGTTCCAAAGCCTCCTACACCGCCATATATTGTTATTAATAAACCAGCATCATGACTTCACTCTTGCTCTCAACCTCAACCTCCCGACTTCCTAATACGCTTCGTGGACCCATGTACTTCCTTCTTGTGGCGACTCACTCCATCCTCGCGAGCGAAAGTTCGGAGACAGATCTCACACTGGGCGCTGATAGGAGGATACATGGTGCTCTTGGCCCAGGCCTTATGCTTGGACCAAACATGACGGTCCTTCTCCTTCTGATCAGAAGCATTGTCCCAACCACAGCCCTCCTTGGGACAGCATCGGTGAGTGGCAGCGTGTTTCCTGAGAAAAACGTTGAGCATTATGGGTCACCGGTCGGGCAAGAAAACATCTCACCTCATCTTGTCGGTGTCAGGTTCTTGATGGTCACAACCCTTCCATGTGCAAAGCACGCGAGCTTTGGAACTTCTTCTGACGGAGAGGGGTTCGGGGGCAAAAGGAGAAACCACAGCTGCCGCTCTTCCAGACACCGTATTATCCACAGTCTCAATGGCGTCAGCTGTGCCTGAGAAAGGGGGCGGTGACAACATGTCAGCACTTCAAAGTTGCTGCATGGGCGAGTTCGAATCGTCGACCGGAATGGACCTCGGACCGTAAAGTTCGGCGGCGAGCAGCACTGGATTGGTCGATGGGCCGACCTCCCAGCTGTCAATGTTTTCGTCCATCCATGAAGTCGAATAGGACATGATGGATTCTGGGAGGAAAGAGCTGGCCCATCCTTCGGGGGAAGTGACCTCATCGGGGCCTTCGTCACCGCGATCGAACGGCCAACTCGGAGCATAGGCCATGGTCTGAAGGGAGTTGACGACTGGAGCCTCACCGCAAATTGTAAAGAGAGAGAAAAAAAGGACAACTGCGGAAGGGGATGGAGAATGAAGAACCGCCGCGCGGATTGTGGAACCGGGCTTCAAATACGCCCTGCGGAGTATTAAGGTGGGTGGGTTTGCTGGAGACTGATGTTCCGGATGCGCTGTTAGGGGCTGCTCAATTTCATGACAAGCTGCATGGGGCATACGATATGACGCAGAAATCTGCACTTCTGCGTCGAGAAGTGGCCCAACCAGATGTGTGCGGCCACCCGATGCGGTACCAGTGCCGGAAGTACAGCGAGCGATTGGTGGCTGTCTTAGTGGCTGCGCAGGGAAGGAAGCCTGGAGGTCTGCCTGGAAGCTGAGGTAGCAAGAGGGAGCGGGGTCAAGGGTTGTTCTCTCCAACACTGGAATCAAGCCCTCATCGTCTCGTCTCCTCACGACGCGATTCCTCTCAGTCACACAGCCGGGGCCGAACTCGCCGGCAAAGTCGACTCTGCTGGTCACCTCAGGATGCCGGCACCGATACAGGTTAGCAGGCAGGAGCGTGAACGCTTCGTGGTGCAGTCAGCATTGCTTCGCTTGATCGACCCTGTGCGAGGGAAACCGAAGAGGACCCTCCTCGACGAAAATCCCAATGGCGACACTTCTGGCGGGCAGCGGCTCAAGCACAGATTCCTGGCTTCATTTGCTCTCATCTGTTCAACTTCAAGCTCGGGAGCTGACACAGCCTCGGCTGTCTGCTTGGAACAACATGTCCCGTCCGGAGCCGTCCTACGCGTAGCACGCAACCGCGGCTTGGCGCCGAAGGACCTAACTAGCCTTGAAAAGGTATTACAAACACTTCAAGAAGTTGCTAGAAAGGGTAAGTGCCCGAGGTGCCTTGAGTTCCCCCGAAATGCTCCGAGGGTAAGTTGCTGACGACACGGGGTGTAATGCAGAAAAGTCATGGTCGCAAGGGGAAACCGAGATTCTTGCTTGGTGGCTGAAATCGACAGAGACCGAATCTTGTCGATGGCCAAGAAGGTCGAGAAGCAGGGGTTCGGCGACCTTCTACAAAAGGCACACTCCAGGCTTCTTTCCGGTCAAGTGAATCTAGGGACGACGGCGCTGCCCGAGTTGAGACTTTGGCTTGGGAATTGCCCTTTCAAGGCCGCACCTGCGCAAAACTGGAGTCCTGGAACCATGGCCATCCTCATTGACTGGGCAGCCAAGGCCAGGTGGACCTATCCTGAACAATTTAAGGTACTCTTCGGACTTCTTAACACAGATAGGCTGGCCTGGCTAGACGGCCTACACAAGATTGCTCGGTATAAATCCGCCATCAAATCCATGGTAAAGCTTGCAGCGAAGCTACCCGAGGTCTTTGCGGGGATTCACATCCAAGAGATCAAGGCCCCTGGTTCGCTCAGTTTCTCTCTCACCAAAGACAAAGCTCGCCGTGACCTTCTATCAACTGTCGAGAGGCTCGTCGGCAAGGGCACCGCGGGGACGACTATGGAGATGCTAAAAAAGCACTTGGGGACAGAGGATGTTGAAGGCCGTTTACGAAAAGCATGCCGCTTGGAGCTGAAGCTACACGCCGAAATGCAGCTCGTCCTCTTTTACGAAAATAACCCGAGCTTGGCTCCCCAGATGAAGTTCATGGGCTCGAGCAAGAAAGCTTGCTTTGACTGCCACCAGTATCTGCTCCATCATCCACTCAAACTCCAGGTTGAGGCCTGTCACCAGAAGATTTATCCGTCATGGATGCCACCTCCGTACTGCACAAAAGTTCCTGGAATATACAACAGAAACGCCCCATTTGCGCGACTCGGCGACAAAATTGAGCAATTGTTGAAGCATGAGCTCAAGGTCGCGCTGACCACTCCGCGGCGGCCCAAGACACAAGATTCAACTGCGGGCCCCTCTCTAACCAGAACGGCGACGGCACCGATGCAATGAATACCCACTACCTAGGTACAAGGTTGAAATATTCTCGTAGAGCTTCAACCAGCAAGGTCGCAATACATAAACTTTCATGTTGCTGGTACAGACGATTCCACGGGCTGCAGCCTTCATCTTATTTTATTTGCCAGGTCACTGCATATGCAGGCCAACAGTGGTGCAGAGACGCTGCAGCCAGGTCTCGGTGAATCCTGCGGGAGGCCTCGCCACATATGGGTGGCCTCGCACATAATGGGTGACCTGGGTGGCCTTGCACATCTGGGTGGCCTCGCACATCTGGGTGGCCTGAGTGGCCTTGCACATCTGGGTGGCCTCGCACATGTGGGTTGGCTTGTATATCTTCATGGCCAGCCCCTCCCAGGCGAGATTGGGAATTTGGTGCCCGACCCCCCTCGGAGACGATAACACCGCGTCGGTTTCGACTGCCCAGTCAATTGTTTCTTGCATTCACATTATCACTAGAGTAGTATCTTATCTTCATCTTGGTACCTGCCATCGCCGCGAAGATGACGGACGCAAAACTCGCCGTAGGAGACCACCGGGACCTTCTGGACATCATCGACAGCCTCCGATCGCAGGGGGTCAGCCACTATGTCGACCTACCCGAGATCATTGTCTGCGGAGACCAGTCTGCGGGGAAGAGTTCTGTCCTCGAGGCCATCTCCCACATGCCGTTCCCTACCAAGGACGGTCTCTGCACTCGTTTCGCCACCGAGCTGGTCCTTCGACGGGGCCTCTGTGTGAGCAACAAAGTGTCCATAATTCCCAGTGAGGGTCGGCTTGGAGATGACAGGGACATTCTCAAGATGTGGGAACCTAAGGCGAGCGTTGAGACGGAGGGACTGGGCGCAGTGACTCAGGAGGCGGAGCTCGCCATGGCGAACCCGATCGCCGTCCCCATTGGCAGCAGCAGCAGCAGCAACACCAGCACAGGAAGGGAGTTCTTCAACGATATCCTCCGCATCGAGCTCACCGGACCAGAGCAACCACACCTCACCATGGTGGACCTCCCCGGCCTCTTTAGGACAGGGAACAAAGACCAGTCTGAAGCCGACGCCAAAACTGTACGCGATATGGTAGAGCGGTACATGGCACGACCGCGCAGCATCATTCTCACTGTTATCTCGGCCAAGTACGAGTATGTCCTGCAGGAAGTCACGTCGATGGCTCGACATGCCGACCCGGAAGGGCTGCGCACCATGGGTCTCATAACCAAGCCCGACACCTTGGACATTGGCTCTGACTCGGAGAATTACTTTGTTCGTCTGGCCCAGAACAAAGAGGAAAAGCTTCGTCTTGGCTGGCATGTTCTGAGAAACCGGAACTTCGAGGAGCTTAAACGCAATGTCAGCTCGGCTGAGCGTGATAGCATCGAGAGCGACTTCTTCTCCAAGGGTTTGTGGGCTTCTATCGACCGCTCCCACTGCGGGGTGGTGGCCCTGAAGACCAGGCTCAGCGCATTGCTGAGGGACCAGATTATCGCCCAGCTCCCAAGCCTTGTGCAGGATGTGGATGATGCCATTCACATCTGCGATGCCGATTTGAAGCGGCTCGGCCCGGAGCGAGCAACCCGACAGAAGCAGCAGAGCTACCTGTTGCGCATCAGCGAGGATTACACGTCCTTGGCGACGCAAGCGGTTGAGGGCACGTATACAGCGTCTTGGTTTTTTGGAAACCGGAAGGAGCTCGACAGGTTCCCAAGAAGGTTAAGGTCTGTTGTACAGAACCGACTCGGCGATTTCGCCGATGAGATGCGGCGAAACGGCCAGAGCCAGTACATCGTCGATTCGGAGACTGAGGATGATGATGATCGCGAACCCCGAGATTCGCCTCGCATCTCTCGTTCTGAATATGTGACGGAAGTTGCTAGGGCCCTCAGGTACAGAAAGGGTCGAGAACTCCCAGGCCTCTTCAACCCACTCGTTGTTACCGACCTCTTCGTCGAGCAGTGCGAGCCTTGGAGCGGGATGACGAGACGCCTGGTTGAGGATATTCTGGAGGCCGCGCATCGGGCAACCCAGGAGATAGTCGAGGAGATCACCGCGAGCGACGTTGCGGAAGGCGTTCATAAGGTCGTTCACCAAGGAATCGAGGAGTTGAAGGCTGAACTAGACGCTCAGGTCCACGAGCTGCTTGAATCTGTCATGCAGAATGCCATCACATACAATCCCGAGCTCACTGACACCGTTCAGCGAATTGAGCAGAATAGGCGCAAACTCAAGGTCCAAAGGCTGATCCGCCAGACATTCGGACTGCATACCTTCGATGATCCAGACAAGAAGATTACGGTCAACCCCATCCAATTTCTGAACCTGGCAGGAGAGGGATCCGAGACCGACATGGAGAGGTTTGGAAGCGGCTTAGCGGTGGACTACATGGAAGCTTACTACAAGGTACCTACTTCTTATTTTCTTCAGGCCAACTGAAAGATGCTGATGTAACTGTTCATCCCGCATTCAGGTAGCCTTGAGAAGGTTCATCGATGACGTGAGCGTCTTCGCGATCGAAAACCGTCTCATTGACAAGATTCCGGCTCTTTTCAGATCGACCAGTTTTCCGGAGATGAGTGACGAGGACTTATCCCAACTCGCAGGGGAAACCCCGGAATCTTCCCAAGAGAGAAAACGTCTGGAGGAAAAACGAGGGATCCTCATGGTAGGGCTTCAGAGCTTGGAAAGACTACGAAAGCGCGGAAATCTCGTCAAGCTCCCTAAAAAGAGTCAGGGGCCACCGGGAGAGTCAGAGAAAGCGTTCGCGATGACACCGAGCGTGTCTGGACTGAGTAGTGTTGATAGCTGATTTACCCGAAAGTGAACAACGGTAGTCACCCCAGGGATGGAACAAGGAGGCACGCATCATTAGAACCAATTTCAGTCAAATACTAGCTAGTACTCATGGTCATCAAGTTGGATTGTGGTGAACCCTCATTCGTGCCGAAAGATACACCGATCACCATTCTCACGTTCATGGTAGACGGGATTTGGATTTTTGTGCTCCGAATCTGCGGACGACCCCTACCTCAGGCTCCCGTCCAATGGGCGGCCATTTGCTACCGCCACTGTCGTTTCACTTTCAGCCGCACTTCCGCCTCTTTTCAGTTGCATTTTCGTCTCCCACCACCCACAGACTCCAGCCTCCTCTAAGACCACCCGTTGTGCAGGCCATCACCACGACTATACGTTCAAGGATCTGCGTTGAGTCGTGTTCTCTTCTCGCTCGAGTTCAAGTTCCGTAATGTCGTCCACTAGCATCGACGTCCAATCCATCCTGGCCGCACTCCGCGAGTCCCTGGAAAATCGGCCAAGAGAGCGGAACAATCTGGCAATCAAGCGACACCTGATGGGCAAGGGATTTCCCGAGCCGCTAAGCAGAGTCACCGCCTTGAACGAACTCTGCTACTGGACGGAGCAGGAGGTAGACGACGTCTTTGGACGCCTGCTCGCCACGCCCGATGAAATCAAGGACCCGGAATTGAAGAGCTTTGCGCTCAATCTCTCGGCCGCCGAAGAAGCCGCTGGGATTGGCCCTACTGACTATGTCAAGCCGTCCCGGGCCGAGGTGGAGCACTCGGCCGCGGTGCTCGGCGCGCTCTGCGTCAATCGAAAAGGCGAGTTCCGCACCAACCCCCCCGGGGGATACGCCGCGCTGTCGCACGTGTGGGCGCAGGGACTGGGATCGGATGATCAGAACAGGGGCCTCCACAGGAGCCTGATCGAACAGGTGTTTGACCGGGTGGCACCGTTGGGTATCAACTGGATCTGGACGGATAGCGTGGCTATCCCCGGCGGCGGACAGGAGCTGGAGTTCGCTGAGGAAGAGTTGAAAGCGGAACTGATCAATGCGATGGCCGATATTTATCGGAAGGCGCGCCAAGTCATCGTCTTTGATGCGCTGGCGCTTCGCCTCGCTTCGACCGATGCCGTCGACGTGGCTGTCATCTTGTGCTTTGGGAGTAAGTCCTTTCTGGTTGGGATTTCCTGGTGCGTGTAGGCAAGGACAGACGGCTAATGGAGGCAGGATGGGTATCACGCGTGTGGACTTACCAGGAGATCAAGCTCGCCACAGACGCGGTGGTGGTCACCGAGGCTGGCTTTGTGAGATTCGCTGACATTGTCAACACCCTTCGAAGCAAGGCACACAGCGAGGTTGGAGAAGGATACGATTCCACCCAGATGGGCCGGTTTCCGAGTCTATTTCGGACGTATTTCCGCCTGCAGCGCAATGACACGGTCGGTGTTACCTTGCCGGATATTGCTATTGGGTGTGGCTACCGCAACGCTTTTGACAAGCTGGACTATGCGCGGTCCGTCTTCCCCACGCTCGGACTCGAATGGCGATTTGGAGACACCATCGAAGAGGCCATGAGGAAGATTTATGAGGCTCAAAAATACCACGCAACGAGGCTGATCTTTTTCCACGGCCCTCCACGGGCTTCGTATCCGGGGTGGGCGCCGGCCGTCTTCCCGGGGTTAGTGGACTCCAAAAGTGCCGCAGCTGGGACTTGGAAGCTCCGCGGAATGGCGGGCGAGTGGCTCACCAGCAAGGTCAACAAGATTGTGCCGAGCGAGCCCGGATGCACGATTCTAGAGCTCGACAACGGCCAATCACCTGGCTCCTACTCACTCTGTTATATCAGCGAAGCCACGAAGGCCCAAAGTCCCAAGAGCATCGAGATCTTCGAGGAGGCAGTCCGGAAAGGAACTGCGTATGTGCTCAGCGATGAACCCCTTGTTCCACAGAAGCCTTATGCTCGTGTCGGCCTCCTCGTGGAAAAGTTCACCGAGCCGTCCAAGCCTGAGGGTTGGGTGTGCTTCACTCTCGCGATTGGTGAGACCACGGAGCCGTACAAGGTCGAAAAGCAGGAATGGCTGCTTCTGCATGAAAATCCTGCCACCGACAAGGGTAAGCAAGAGTCGGAGCTCAACTATTTGCTGGAACGCAGCTCCCAACATGCCCCGTCTGGATACCGTGCCGAGAACCGCCTCCACGTCGCAGCCCAGGAAGGTGACAATGACACCATCGCCTCAATTCTAAATAGCCCAGAATACATTGATTTTGCCGCCCAGGGCTCAAGGGGCTGGACGGCACTCCACTACGCCGCAGCGGGTGGCCATACTGCCGCAGTCCGTACCCTCGCCAACAACCGCGCGTGCCTCACCATCCCGACTCTCAACGGCGAAACTCCCTTGGTTCTCGCAGTGGATAACGGTCACCTCGACACCGTCTGCGAACTCGTCAAAGCCGGTGCGGATGTAAACGATTCCAGACCTAAAATCGTGTCCCCTCTCGTCACGGCGGCAAGGCGAGGCAATATCGAGATGGTCAGGCTGTTGTTGAGATTTGAGGCTGACGTGTCTCTGCCGGATGGCTGGATGGGCAGCACGCCTCTGATGTCTGCCATCCCCGGTTCGGGCGAGGCCAGGGACGAGAACTTGGCAATACTCGCCGAGTTCATCAATGCCGGTGCTGATATGAACGCGTTCGGTGGTCCAGGCCTCTCCGCCATTGCGTTCGCCGTGTTTCAGAGAAACGTGGCCGCCGCGAGGATGCTGCTCGCTCATAAGGCCGACCCCGAGGGGAACCGGGCGCTGCTGTCGCCGCTCCAGGATGCGATAGATGAGCGGGATGTCGCCATGGTGGAGGCTTTGCTGGAGTATGGAGCCCAGGTCGACGGCCCGGGCTCTGAGAAGCGGTTCCGCGACGGCTGGACGCCTATGATGTGGGCTGCTGCCGTCGGCGATGTCCCAATTGGGAGGTTGCTACGTGACAAGAGCAGCCATCTGCTATATGCGGTGGGTGGGAAGGAGAAATGGACGGCTCTGCATGTCGCGGCCGTGAAGGGCAACCGCTTTTTCTTCAAGTGGATCTTGGAGGAGAGTAAGAAGAGCAAGTATAAATGGGATGAGGTGGATTTCAAAACTGCGTGGCAGCTACGGACTTGGGATACATAGATATTGGTGATGAAGCGTGGATCTGTGGGGGCCCAAGGTTGAGAGAGATGGAGATATCGATACGTTGGTTGTGGGCCGGGGAGTGTAAATCATTGAAGGGCTTTATAAGTATCAACATATTTTAGTGTGGTTTAAAGGATAAGGCGGTACTTTCCCGCAAGGAGTCTACTAACTACGGACTTAGCTAAGTTAAACTGTCGGCTATTATGGATCAACATTAAGAGTCTGGCGTGTCTGGGTAATACGCGCTTGCATCGTCCGCGGCGTAGACGGTAGTAATAGTACTACGTACAGACACGGAGCACCACCTGCGGGAACTCTGGACCCGGATGTTAAGAGTACCGCCCGACGGTATCGGCGCCGGTGACAAATTTTTCCTGTCTGACGGCGACTCCATCTCGGCGATGCGGCTGGTAGCTTGGGCGCGCGAAACTGGCGTCTTTGACGGCAGCTCGCTCACGGTCGCCGATGTCTTTCAGCATCCTATCTTGTCGGACCTAGCTGCGACGTTGGACGCGAGGCGGACGGACGGTGCTCGCCTTCCTCAGGCCCCATGTTATCAGCCATTCTGCCCCTACTGCTGAGCGGTGGGCCAATATAGGGCTGGATAAACATGGTCACCAGCTCTGGATTCCTGTCAGGCGCGGCACACCGTAGTTGCCATGCGACATGCCGGCGTTCTGGGGCTGGCTGAATGCTTCCTTGAGGGTGGCAGTCTCCGAGCGGAGTCTGACTACTGCCGCTAACTGGCCAATAACTGGCAGACCACAGATTGATAGAGGGCTGGTGTGGTTAGATTCTCTCCGCGCGCAACAGCCTAGCGAACAGTCTAGTAATCTGTGACGGATCTAGGTACACAAAATTTCCATTTTCGTTTCTTGTCCTGAGCAGGGGTGAGCTATAGCTAATTTGTCCTAAGCTTTCCCTAATTCTTCCCTGAGCTAGGGTGATCCCATACGCCACCGCTGTACAGCCTCAGAGGCCCGTTTTCAGTCCCCCGGCTGAAGTTTCCTCCTTAGTGTCCACTTTTCTAGCATATACTAGTACAAGTAAGTTAGTACGTAGCATCCTAATCTAGTTCCTAAGATAGTACGTAGTATCCTAGTACCAAAAGTGAGATGGTATTCAGTTTATCATTTTAATATATAGGTATAGTATATAACATACTAGCACTTAGAATATACCAGTTCATAGCATACCAGTGTATAATATCCTAGCTTAGAATACATTATATCCCGAAATAAGCTAATACTGCCCTACCCTTGAATATCATTATAGCTCAGCGGCACATAACCATTCAGCAGCTTTACGGCATTACCTATTCTTACGACCCTATCACATCGTCCGACTTACAAGAACTAAAAGGATTTCCTATCTTAGAAATCCGAGATAGTATATTACCAGCCGGCTTTAGTCTCGACGAGTTTAGCATCATCGTCCACAAGCAATTTGCTGTGCTCTGGCTGCGTGTGGTACTTACGTACCTAGGTACCTGTTAAAATAGGGGCGCTTCTAAGTGCCCTAAATGCCCCTGAGTTCTAGCTAGCTCAGTAGCTGCTCCTATATGCCCTAGACCCTAGCCAATGGCTAGGGTTCTATCGTGCGGATTCTGGGCCCCGTTTGGGGCCTACGAGCACCTTTTTAAAAATTTCCATACAAAAACCACGATCGGAATATGCGCGCCAACGGAAAAGCTACTGCACAGGGGTCGGTGGATATACAGGTAGTAGGTCTAAGTGTGAGCCCCACCGTAGATAGTTACCTTTAATTCTTAGTCTGGCGGTCACCGCTTATCGATGGGAGAGCGGACGGGATCCCGAGTTCTCCAATGGGTATGGCCGTATGTGACAGGTTCCGCGCATTTTTCAGCATTTGATGGAGGGCTGAGTTGTACTTTTCAGAATGTGTTGCCTGTCCCTTCATTGCCCATAGCTTCATGAGCATCCAGACCGCTAGGCGGGGGTCACGTCACCACGTCAAAGAAAGGGGGCAAAGCAATCTAGAAGTACCAGTACTCTAAATCAAGAAAGGAAGCTGACCACCTAACTGTAGTCTTATGCGCCAGACAATCATACAGCAACAAAAGGAGGCAGTAAACAATCCCCCCTCCCAGTTTAGCACTTTCTGCGCCCATCAACCCCCACCACGGCGCCATCGCTGCAGGCGACCAACTTGGACTCAAAGACGCAGTTGCTGTTGAACTCCTGAGTGCGCTCGAGGCTCAAACCGGCGCCGCCGCAGCCCTGGAGGGTGAAGGGGCCGTTGCCGCCGTCGACGAAGAAGTCAATGCCGCAAGGGCTGCTAGTGCCGACGATGATGATTGTAAAGCCGGAGCAGATGTCTGGGGTTCCGTTGGTCCTGGGGCAATTGTTAGCGTAAGTGCTGGGAAAAGGGCTGAAAGATAGCAGAGGCCGACGACGAGGGGGAGGAAGAGGAAGGGGGCAAATACCAGGCGACTTGGGACTGGCCACCCGAGGGGCCCTAGCGGAGGGCTATGAAGACGGTGGCACTGGCAAGGGGGGAGGCGACAAGAACCGCGAGGAAAACAGAGGTGGGGATGGAGAACTGCATTTCCAAGGGTTGGGGATGGTGTAATTGTTGGTAGAGTTAGCAGAAATAGTGCGATGATTGAGAGGTTGATGAAAGGAGATATTATTAGGAGTGATGGCGATGTGAGTTTGTTGATAGTGAATCTGGACCAGTGCCCGGAAAAGTCGAAATAGCTTCGCAATATACCTACCTATATATGCACTGTGGCCGCTTTCCAGGAGCTGGGTTGGGGGCCTTGCATTGGACTTCCGCAGGAGGAAGGGGAGCCCCAGAGACAGACAAGACCCGTTTCACCGTCAAGCTCCGAAATGTTCGACCTCAGCGATAAACGTGTTGTCAATCAGAAATCCCAGATGACCCCGCGGCTTCAAGTACCGCCCGCTTGCGAAAGGCGACTCTGTCCGTTTGCTGATGCTCAAGCCCTCGTCAGATGCGGCAGCCGAGCTGCCCGAGGGGCCCGCTGCTCCACACGACAATCCCTGACTGCAACAGCGACTTGCTCATTCACCGCCCGCGCCTTCTTACTGTTGGGACAGAAAAGAAAAGCCATACGAGATTCGCCTAGATGGCTGCGCCATGCCGATAACCGCGGCTTTGGATGCCGCGCTTTCGGACCCCGAGATCCACACCTCCTTCGAATCGGGCAATGCGGGCAGCCAAGTTGAAGACTCACTTGATGTCGAGTCGCCAAACGAATACCAGCGCTGCGATCTCAGCCACCCATAACTCACCAGAGTATGGATATTCCAAGAGATTGCTCTCTCAGGACTAGTGGATGCAATGCAGCCGCCTCCCGGTACGATGTGGCGATTTCTGTGGTAATTTCAGTATGGGATATGTGGCCGACGCCATGTCGACTACATACAGCCAGCTGCAAGCCTCTTCAACGATGCCCAATACATCGCTGACCAATGCGGGTTGAAAAAACTGCTTCAAAAAACTCTCTAACTCGGACGACAGACGTAGAGACTGTGGGTGGAACTCAACATGGTCGACACATTGAGCATGCAGACGCCCATGCTTCCGATCCGCAGATGACAAACTGCGCTCTGGTCTCGGGGAATACTCATCGCATACCAAAACTCTGGCTAGATCGTTCGGTACTGGATGTTTTCGACTTATTCTACTTACCTAGGTACTCCTGATCCGTGGAAAATGTTGTGAGCTGGGGCCCCTTCTGCCAGTGGGTAAGTTAGGTACCGTACCATTCTTGTTGTCTGTTCGTCAGACTTGCTTTGTGGGGCTAGGGTTACGCTTTCTTCCTTTTCAACGTCCTTTCAAAACCTTTCAGAGGGGCCTTTGAGCAGATGCCGGTGGAGGCTGGCTCCGACGGGGGGTTTGTAGGGGCAATGCATCCCATGGAGATCTTCAGCCTGCTGCAGTACAATATCGGCCACTTGCGGAGCACCAAATGAGGCATGTCTCTCAAAATGGGTTCAGGACTCTCGGGGCGGTTCGGCTCGAGCCTGGCTCTGCGAAGTCTTGAGTGTCCACTTCTGACTCTATTTACAATAAAATCGGTCGGGTGGCGAAATGGTATCGTGTGGTCCTCCTACTTCAGAGGGATCCAGACTGAGGTTGTGGGTTCGAGTCCCATCTCGATCGACTCTTTTTGCTCCGTGTTGCTGGTGGATGGCTCGACGTGGGATGCTGGTCCTGGTTCAGGGGAATCATCATGATGTGTGGACTTGCGTCACTCAGCGGCCCAGCGAGCGTCTCCACTGTAGCTTCAGCTGCCCAGCAGCGGCACGGGAGCCGCAGCTCGAACCTATGGAGAGGCCTCTTTTTAGCTCCATGCCGGATTGAATCCCCTCTTCAGCCGTGCAGGGATTGATGTCGCAGAGCTGCTGTGTTAGTGGCGAATATGTGTGTGGATTCTCAGTCTCCAAACAATCCACACCGTGAAACCAACCAACAGACCTCTCCTGCCACACATCGTGACAGCTCTGCCATGAAATTGAGGATGAAAACCGCGCACCGCATGCAGCAGTGTTTTATTGGCCGCCGATAGCCAATGGCTGCTGGCCCATCCCACACTGAAGATGTCGTCCAATATCGCGGCTGGAATCTCCCGCTGGCCCCCATCAGGCCATCGTGCATACGCCAGGCCGCAGCTAAGGAATGACATCACGTTAGCCGGTCTGCCAAGATTAGGTGTGTGATTGAACCCCGCTGCGCAACCTCCCGTTTCCCATTGCACAACCCATCGTACGTGACACTGGATCACAAAAGACCATTTTTCCCAGAGGCATAAAGAGCTCGCTCGTCCCCTGTCTTCCTCCCTTTGCCAAGTCATACTATCTTGCAGCCAACAACACATCAGAAATGGCTTCTCTCGTCGATACGCTGACGGCCTCGGGCGGTGCCGAGTCGCCAGGTATGAACCCCTCATTGGGAACCCTCGAATCTCTCACTGACGAGATTAGGCTTTCTCAATGACTTGATTGTGCAGCTGTGGCCCAACTTGTCGGTGGCCATCGCTAGAATGGTCGGGCAGATTGCGGAGCCCATGTTTGCGAGCATGCTGCCGGCGCCGCTCAACTCCCTCCGCTTCGAGAAGATTGATCTCGGCCAAGTTCCCATCCACATCTCCAACGTCGACGTCCACCAAACCGAGAACAATGGCATCAAGCTGGATTTGGATCTCGACTGGAATGGGAACTGCGATATCGAGCTAAACGGGCAAATGGTCCCCAAGATTGTGAGTTGTCCGTTTGTATCGCGCTTGACTTTGTTTACGCTAATTTCCCCTCCAGGGAGTCGAGCATGTCAAGCTCAAGGGCAGGTTCTCAGTTCTGCTCTGCCCGTTGACAAACATCTTCCCCTGCGTAAGTACAGATTTCAACCACACCCCGAGGCCTAAAATGCTGATATTCGCAGATTGGCGCCGCCCAAGTGGCCTTCATCAACAAGCCCCACCTCGACCTCGAGTTCACTGACGCAGCCCACATCGCCAACCTCGGTGTCATTGACCGGGCCATCCGCAAGGTGATTTTGACCATCATCTCATCCATGGCCGTTCTTCCGAACCGCTTCCTCGTCAAGCTTGACGCTGCCAACGACTACTTCAAGACCTACCAGCACCCGCTCGGCGTGCTTCGCCTCACCGTCGAATCCGGCGCAAACTTTGGCGAGGAAAAGGAAGGCAAGCACTTCTTCAAGCGCCTCATTCATGACGTCCCGGACTGCTTCGTCAAGCTCAACCTCTCTGCCGAGCCCGAGTGGCGCACTGCCACCGTCAAAAACAACCGCCACCCTGAGTGGAACGAGACCCACGACGTGCTGGTTACCGACCACGAGCAGCTCCTCGAGGCCGACATCAAAGACGACGACACCGCCTCCGACGACGACATCGGTCTGGGAACCATCTCGGTCAAGCAGCTCCTCCTGGCAGGCGGCCGCCACGATCTCCCCCTTGCTCACAAGGGTCAGCCTACGGACGGGAAGATCACCCTTCACGGGGAGTTCCACAACTTCGTCCCCGACGCAACCAGCTTCACCTCGGGAGAGGCCTCAGGCGACAAGATCCTCGGCCTGGTGAGCGTGCTCATTGCATCGGTGCGCAACCTCAACGGCCGCCGACAGGATCTCAAGCCCAGCGTGCGCGTGTACTGGGGCGAGGGGGTGTGGCGGACGGCGATCAAGACAGACTCTCCTGGATTTGACATTGAGAACCCGGGCTTCGATCAGGCGTTCAAGATCCCGATCTTGGCGGGCATGTTCCCGGGCCCGCCGGTCAAGATTGTGCTGATGGATGGGGAGGATGAGAAGGGCGAGGCGGAGGTCTCGCTGGAGGAGGTGCTTGGTGCGCAGGACTTGGCGCTGCAGAGGGACTTTGATGTTGGGAATGGCGTTATTGTCAAGGCTGCTATTTGGCTAAGGGGGACGAAGATTGCTGAGTAGGCTGGGATATTTCAATCGGTTGCGGGCAGTGTTTAATTGACTTGATTCCTTGCGGGGAATGATTGGCAGCCAAATCTCAGGTAGGTCCCCCGACCCTAGCAGGTATCTAGGCCTCAACGATTCAATAGCCGCCGATGCATACTCCCCGAGACAACATTCCACACATATTGTCCGCCGCCCAGAGCCATAGAAAACCCTGCCGTCTGGTTACCTGTCCCGTCTGCCAGCCGAAGAACATGTCTGCCGTTCGTAAATGGCCCCTGAGACGCGCTGACGTTTTCATAAAAGTCAAAACCACCCTTGACAACGACAAGATGATGGCCGGTAGCAACCACTACATCACGACTTCTTCCCCCTCCGGGCGAAGCACCCCGGGAAATACCGTCCTGCGGCGTCATCGCGCTCGTCGCCAGCGTACATTTTAATCTCCCTCCTGTTCCCGCCGTCTGCCACTCGCTCAGCACGAAGAAGTGGCGGCGAGCATGCACAATCGGAGCCGGAGAGGTGGTGGATCCTATTGAGAACGTGCTCTGACGAGACGGCGGCAATGGCCTGGACGAGGAGGTACGCGGAGACCCCAGAGGCTGAAAGCCCCCCACTATCGCCCGACTAGGACTGGGTAGAATGGAGGGTTGAGGGGAAACTGGCGCCATAAGTACGGACTGAAGCTCTGTGGTACAGACCCAAAGATTGGCGTCTAGGAAAACGAGGGTTGACGGGCTTACCATGCCCAGCACCTCCAGCACAGCGGGGCCGATTGCCTCGAGATTTGGCTCGGCGGCGGGTCGCGCAACTAGCTCTCCCGAAGACGGGTTGAACTCGGTGGCCAGCCACAAGTAGAGGCGAGGTGAGGCCGACGCTGATGGCCGGATGAGTTCGGTAACAAACGCCGGCCCTACGTGATAAGACACCGTTGCCGTTGTCCAGTTAATGCCAGACTCGGGGTCCCCGGTGGACTGGGATACCAAGTCGTCTCGCGCTGACAGTCTCTCCAGTCGAATGCCTTTGGGCGAGGTTTGTTCAGTAAAGTCTGACCATGCGTATATGCGGACAATGTCACCAGTGACCAGGACGAACCAGTCGTCGGTAGCAGGGTGTCGAAATGCGGAGTGAGGGTGCGCGGTGGCCAGCAGTGCTCCTGAATCTACTCTCCCTGACGATACGGACGACACCGAAGCAGTTGATGCGGAGGGCTGCGGAGGCACTGCTTGAGCTGCGAGGCCGCCAGTAGCGCTTGAGAGTTCAGGGTGAGGTCTATCGACAAGAACCTTTCCAGAAGGTATCTCCCACAGCTCATCTACGTAGCGCCCGCATACAAGAAGGCGGTCCACGCTCGTGTTGACGAGCATGCGCGCCACTGCCGTCCCAAATCGCCGATCAACGATGAAACGGGCCCTTTGCGGCTTCGGCATTTCCGAGACCTTGGACGCGGGGACGCTCAGCTCTGCTACCAAGATGCGGCCAGAGTCGTCCGCCGAAATGACCATGTTCCTTGCTTCCCCGAGGGTGATGTTAACAACGGAAGCGCCGCGGGCGTGCTGGTAGAGAACAGCAACCAACGATGCATCGATGGTAGAAAATAGCGCGACTTCCCCGCTGCTGTTTCCAGCGACGACGTATCTGCCGTCCATTGTAGCCCGCAGTGGGCTCGTGATAGCCGGATCGCCCAGGCAGTGGACCACACCTGTAGACTTTGGCGGCAAGAGGAATGATGCGTCGCCCTCCGCGCTATCAACTACAGAGCTCTCTACGTCACCGGCGCTCTTCCGCACCAGAGCAGCCGGCGCCCATACGCGCCCTTGCTGGCCGCGCACGTCAAGGAACCGAAGTCCGTCGGCACTAAACGTGATGCTGCGAATCGTCAGGTCGAGGGGGTGGTTGGTTCGATAGATCGGCACCAGGGTAATCAGGCCGTTATTTTCCCTCTCGAAGTCAAATATCTCGATGAGCCCCTGGCTGCTACCAGTCACGAGGCTGCGCCCGTTGGAAGAGCAGGCAAGACTGTGGGCATACCCGTCAGGCTTCAAACTCTGCAGCTCCATTTCCAAATAGTCGAAGACGCAGAGACTACCATCTTGATACGAAACGACGAGGGCAGGAATGTCCGGGTTGGGGTTAAAGACCATGGCGTCGATACCGTTGTTCTCAATGCCTGGCTCACATATCCCCATGATTCGTAGATCGAGCGCATTCCAGACCAGGACTGGATGAGCGCGGTAGCCGACGGCCATTAACATAGGGACATCGTCATTGGATGTCGTCAGGAAAGCAACGCGACTCGGTGGTTGTGATGGGATCATATCCTGCAGGGCAAAAGGCTCGGCATACCCGTCGTCCTCGATGTCATCAGTTCCCCTCCACGGAAGCGAATCTTGTTCTTCTGTAGCAAGGTTCCTACGCGCCAGATGGTTAGCACTTTGAGGAGAGATTCACGGGAATTAGAGGTTAATTTATACCATTGCGTTGTCTCGCTAGATTGTGAAGCGCAGAGAAGTTCATCTCTACCCAAAAATGACACCGCCAAGGGTGCCGACCTCAATAGGAAGGAGTGTGTCATGACACCCGATCTTGGGTCCCAGATGGACAGACGTTTCGCACCGCAGGAGGCAAGGTGTAAATCATCACGGCTGAACTGGAGGATCTTGACGCGCTCTGGATGCGCCATCCGTCGCAGACGTTGAAACGACCCGGAGTCATAGAGTGAGATCATGCCAGTCGTCAGACCGATGGCAAAGAAGCGTTCGCCATGGCAGATAGTCGTGGTTTGGCCCTTATGGAAATCCAGCCGTATCAGGCAGTCGTCCCAGGTACCAGGTGGAAGGCCCCTGACCACCAACGCGGCTGATGTTGGCAGCGGCCGTTTTGCGTCTTTGCCAAAGGTTCGCGCAATTATCGAGTCGGATGGGCACATGGCTGGTATTAAGCAATGAATCGAAGAGGGGCACGCTAAAAGTTGGGTGCAAAATTTGGCGGCGACGCGTATGAGATCCGTGACCCACTGGTCGACAAGCTGGACGGTTGGGTGGGTTGGTGGCACGTACTTCATCCTCCGGGTCAGGTACTCGCGCATGTTCATGGCCGCGCGGGTTATGTCGGTTAGGTCACCAGTCTTGGCGATGTGCTCGATCCATAATAGAATCGTGTTCGCCTTGAGAAAGTTGGCCAAGTCTTCTGCCTGGGCGTCGTCCTCGGATGTAGATCGGTACAGATGATCGGAGAAGAAGCCGGACGCGTAGTTGAGAAGGCTAAAATCGGCCGACGGTGCGGCAGATGCTGGTTTGGCGAAACCCCTGAGGCGCCCGCCGCCTTGCTGCGTCTTCCCTTGCTGGGACTTGAGCCCTTCGTTGCAGAGATAGCGCAGGAGAAGCGAGCCGATTCTCGTATGCCCTTCTTTTTTTGAGACAAATGGGGTTCGCTCAGGTTCGTCATAGAGAGTGCCCCTTGACTCGCCGCCGGCAACAAGAAATTCCCGCGCGGTTTCGTGTATCATATGTACCTTGTCGTCCTTGTCGATGAAGACCAACTGCCCGCAGACATCGGGTACGGCCCGGCCGGCGTTCTGTAGCGTCTGGTTGACGTCAAGCTTGACTGCGCTGCGCAGCTCCTGTGTCGATAGCGGGCGGGATGCCAGGGCAACCCAGGTCAATATAGACCTGGCGAGTGGCAGCTTTTGCGTGTCGGCCTCGATAGTGTGCAGCATCCGGGAGTACAGGTCGTGCAGATCGGCGGGGACCTCCTGCAGGGCAGCATCCATAGCTTCGTCGGTCCACGTGTTCTCAAACTCCTGCAGCACAAGCCGAGCCCAGAGGAACGAGCCAGAGGACTTCGCGAGAATCTTTTCGCACATCTCCTCGCGGTCCTCGGGGGCTTCTGGTCGGCCGAGCTCCTCCAGGCGTGTGGACAAGAAAAGCCTCATATCCTCGATAGTATCCGTATCCGACAACACTTGCAAGCTGTACCGGCTAGGCCCAAGACCGACCACACCTCGTTCGATCTCCTGCAGGGCGCGGCTTGTGGCAAAAAATCGGAGCTGCTCGGGGATTGCGGCGAGGAATTTCTTGGTGAAGAGGCTGTTGAAGTTTGCGCATTCGTCAACGCCATCCACAACCCAGTTGTGCTGAGAGATGGAAGGAAGCTTAAAGATGCTACCAGCGAAAAGGCGGCGCCAGATGCTGGCATCGTCTGTCATATCGTACACGAGATCGTCCTGGGCGAGTTGGAGAAGCGTTTCCCGCACAAGGACATCCTGTGAAGCCATTTGCAAAGCGAGAGACTTGAAGCAATCTCGTAGTGTTGACTTTCCCACCTCGCCGTGTTTGCATATGAAGTAGCTGCAGTATGTCTGCGGCTGTTGTTTGAGCCGTTCAATGACATGGCTGGCAAGGACGGACTTTCCGGCAGCCGGCCTCCCAACGAGCCAGAGAATTCCCGGGCCCGCGCCGTCTTTCCAAGAGGAGAAGAAGTCCTTTTCCATGAACCAATGACAAGAACCAGGCTGTTTGAGGATATGAAGCGTGGTAAGGTCGTCTTCCTCGTACGAATCGCGAATGCCTAGAAACGAGCGTAAACGCGAGGTAGCTTCGGCGGGGGACATGGAGTCAGAAATAAGTCGAGGTACTGGCTTGGCGTGCTTGTCCGTTTCGTTAGATTCACTAGCTCCGGGCTCAGAGGTCAGCACGGAAGGGGTCGTCTTGATCATGTCGATGGCTGTGACGAGGGCATTCCGCAGCATTTTGTAATTCGGGTCCAAACGCGTCTCAAACTTGCAAACATGCCGATGATCAGCGTTCATTGCAGCTACCTCCTCGTTAGGGTATCCCAGAGTCGCCGAGTGCTTCTCTACGATAATGTGGTCCGTGACGCCGGCAGCACGAACGGGCAGCGTCTCGAAGAACGACCACAGACGCAGGGAGGGCGCGTAGTGGCGGAAGGTGTCGTTGATGGAGCTTAACGCCCTCGAATTGGGTACCAGGTCCGTTACATATGCTTTCCGCCCCCATGCGACCGTCAACATGTTTGAGAGCATGCCCGCCATGTCCGAGCCGCGGTGCGGCGTACCGAGGAAGAAGATGGAGTGGAAACGTGCCGCGATGTCTGCCGCTGCTGGATCCTGGCGGGCGAGGATATAGGCCATCTTGGCTACGCACCCACCCATGCTATGACAAACAAGGACGATGCGCGTGGCCGTTCGACGGATGCCCGGGTCGTTCCGTAGCTCGCCGAGCAACGACTGGGCAAAGTCGTGGATGCTGAGGGCGCTCTCGCGCCGCTCGCCCCAATCGGCCTTGTAGCCAAAGGTGTGGATGCGCACATCGGCGAAATCATCATCGTTCGGGAGCCAGGCGAGCGGCCAGTAGTGCGAAATGTCGGGCGAAAAGGACCATGTCTTGCGACTGCCTCCACCGAGACCGTGGATGAAGACAAGGTCCGTGGTCGGGACCGTTGGCAGCAAGGGTTCGTGAAGGGTCGTGAAGCCAAGCGAACCTCTCACGCTATCGGCGACTTCCAGCGAGGAGAGCGAGAGCGAGCTATCGGTTTCGGTTCGGGCGATTCCCGCCCGCAAGGACTTGTCGGTTCCGCCGTGAGAGAATAGCCCGCCGAACGGTGTTTTGCGTTGCTACAGCGGAGAGGGGCAATCATTGTCAGCGTAGGGACGACAGGACGCGGATGCAGAACGCGGGCTGGCGCCAGATCCTGGTGCTGGGCGCGGCCACTTATCACAGATAGGGGAAACGCAGTTCTCAAACGCTTACCAGGCTCATGAGTGTGGTCCCTTCATCTGTCCAAGGACAGCTTGCCGGAATTCCAGCAAGTCTTCTCCTCCGATTGACGACTGATGCGCTACGAGTAGATTAGGTCGGCTGTGAAGAGGGAGGATTGCATCTCGGACGGAGCCTTGCTTGCCCAGGCCTCTTGCGCGGGCCAACGATTCCCATCCGCAAGCAGGGGGTGTCGCCCTTCCGTATTCATACTAGGCTTGCCGCTAACCTGAGACAAGGGTATTGTCAACCACGCCGCCATTCGCCAAAAATAGTATGCACGAAATAACGTGGAATCGCAACGAAAGGTACGCTCAATCGTGCAGTGCGTGAAACTCTGGTTGCTAAAAGGGCTCCCAGCGCCTAAAAAGAACTAGGTCACGCTCGATCGCGCTTGGTATGCCGGGTAGGTTGTTTATCCCAGATTCCGACCTCAATCCAGTATTGAAATAACTGTAACGCTAGTAATTCGACGCGCTTCCTCGCACAGAATGCCCGAGATGGCCAGACGCAACCAGTAAAAATTACTGAAATGGCGTTGCCAACACTTGTCTGAATCTCGGAAAAGGTCGAGTGGATGGCTTTGTTGACAAAACGGGAGAAACAGCAGTTCCGAATCACCGATCATTTCTTCCACAGTCATTCCTGCCCACTGTATCCCTCCTTGAACTTCTCGTTCAGCCGTTGGATCTCGTCGATAGCCCTGTAATGGGGTCATTCTTGTTAATTGCATCAATGATTTTCGTGAAGGGTGGCTGACTTGCATTCGAAGAAACGATTCCTGGTTGGGGAACAATGTCGCTGCGTGCAGATTGAACCTCCTAACACAAATCGTTCGTCAGGAAGAGGGCTGGAATGATTTAGGTTGAAATCTTACAGCGCATAGAGAGCATTTCTATCTTCATAGTCCTTATCTGGCTGGGACTTCGGGATGTGCGAGTGGTACGTCTGAAAGTACAGACTTGTGAACTTGTTCCGCTCCGGTCGCCAGTTGCCGAGCTCGTCTGGAGTTTTGTCATTGTCAACCACCACCTCCACTCGGATGGGGAAAGGGGTGGGTACCTACACTCGTTGTGAGCCCAGAAGCTGGAGGGGTCATAGACGATGCCCTCATCGGTGTCCTCGTCAATGATGCCGGCATTACCGCACCACAGATCGCCATGCACCAGAGATGGGGTGATCTTTCTTCCACCAGTTTCCAAAGGGCGTAGGAGTCTGGGGATGACCTTATCAAACAGCGTAGGCGACAACAACTCCAGCTCAGGGCTCGGCCCGGCTCTTTCCTCCCGCACCTTCAAGACGTGCCGCAGGCCATTATTAAAGAACTTCTCCCAGCTTTCAGACCAGGTGTTGTCTTGGGGCAGATTACCATTGTATGTGGTGCAATGAAAGCCGAACTTGCCCTCGGGCGAAGTACTGCTTGAGTGCAGCCGAGCGAGTTTTTCGCAGAAGGAAGCCGGGCTGGGGACACCTTCGGCGAAGTCGTAAAACTTGCAGATGTAGAAGTGTGCATCGGACACCAGCTCAAAACTTCCCCATGCGATAGGCTTGGGACAAAAGTCCGGGGTGAGCTCGTAGATTGCCGACGTTGCCGCAAATTCGCCCTTCAGCGCCTCACGCCCGTGGTGGCCGACAGAAACCTGGAGTCTGCAGTGAGTGACAAAAAAACATCAATCGCCCACATGAAGTGCATGAACTTGAATAAACCTTCATAAAGTAGCCCTCCTCGCTGCCGTCGGTATGGCGGACATCGATGCGAATGGCCTTGGCCCAAGCCGACTCGCCATGGTAAGACACATTGAGGACCTCTGCCACGTTGGGGAGCACTATTAAAATGGACACTGTTGTTAACAGTGCGGGGTTAAACGCAAAACCCGTTTGGCTTACCAGCGAGGACACTGGGATCGAGCTGATGTTCACTCTGTGGGCTAGTGTAAGCCAGGCCGGGTTCCATCTTGGGGATTGGAGGCAGTTAGGGAGGTGGAATCTGAGGCCCAGGGTTATTGGCAATGGGAGGTCTTATTCCACGGCGTTGCCTCGCGAAGGATTCTTTTCTCGGCCATGAGTAGAGCACCCAAGCTTTTGAGGGGAAGTTCTTCACGTCCTGCCTGTATCTCCAACCAATGGCTGAATGATGTCCTGTGACGCTGCAGGAGGCCGCTTCCGTCTTCGGTGGTGCGGGGTTTGGTTCCAAGTCAGGCTCGTCGGGTAGTCAGTGCCACCTTCCGCCCAGATCCCACGCTCTGCACTCATCTCCTCGCCGACCAAAGACGCTAGGATGGACTTACCTACATCATTCACTCTCAACAACGGCACCAGAGTGCCTGCCGTCGGCCTGGGGACCTTTCAGGGCGACAGTGGAAACTCACTTGTTAAGAGCGCCGTCATAACAGCTTTGAAGCTCGGTTATCGGCACATCGACGGCGCCAATGCCTATGGAAACGAGAAAGAGATAGGCGAAGCGATCAAGGAGAGTGGTATCTCTAGGGATGAGATCTATGTGACCTCTAAGCTGTAAGCGCTACATACCTAGATACTTAGCAGGGGAGGCCCGTTTCCTGACGATGGCGGCATTCAGATCGCAAACCTGGCACGAGCCCGCTGATGTCGAAAAAGCCCTGGACCGGTCCCTCAAAGACCTCCAGTTGGACTATGGTATGGCAATTCCCGCAACATAACCACAGACAAGAAACTAACCAAGGTTCAGTCGACCTGTATTTGATGCACTGTAAGATACCTCGCGATGCCTCCGGGTTTGTTTCCCGGGCCATAACATAGTGTTGACTACCGAGCAAAAGTCCCACATGCGTACAAGGCGGACGAAAATAACAAAACAGTCCGCCACCCTAGCGGAAATGGAAAGGTAGGGAGCGACCAGCCGGTAACCATGTACACGCTCTAATCATCACTTTTAATCATAGCCACTCATCGACTACGATCTCTCTAGACGATATCCAGAGACATGGCAGGCGATGGAGAAGCTCGTGGACTCGGGGAAGGCTCGGTCTATCGGCAAGTTGTTGCGCTGTTTCTTGACCTCATGTCGCAAGTAATAGCTGACAAGAACCTAGGTCTCTCCAACTTTAACATGCTCAAGACCAAGAGAGTCCTCCAGGTCGCCAGGATAATTCCTGCCGTGAACCAGGTCGAAATCCACCCGTAGGCGGCTTTCTGGGCCCTTGGTTTCTGAAAGGCTTCTGACATCTTGGCGATAGGTATCTGCCGCAGCAAGAGTTGCTTCAACTGTCTTTGAAGTATAACATCCTTCTCATGGCACATCAGCCCTTGGGCGGGCGGCCGGTACCGGTAGTTCGAGGACATCCGGATGAGCCATTCCCAACCGAGGACCCCGAGGTATGACCCCTTATTCGCTCACAGACCATTTCCTGCAACGCAACATCTGACGGCTTCAACAGATTATTGACATTGGCGAGAAATGCGGCATGACACCGGCCCAGGTATGCCTCTCCTGGGCAGTGCAAAAGGGGGTCCCAGTTGTTCCCAAGTCAGTGCAGGAGAAACATATGGCCCAAAACCTTCACATCAGGAGGTTGCCCGACGATTTGTTCAACATTGTCGACAACATATCCTCGAAATGTGGCCCCATTCGGTTCCTTGACCCCGGCCGTCATCTGGGCTTCGACATCTTTGATGAAGAACACGACCAGCCTACTGCGAACTCGGCGCCGTGGGATTGATGGGAAAGCTCCGCTCAGACTTGGACGTGATAAGCATTTAACGTGGTGAGACAAGGAGGCGAATGAACAGCAGAGAGAGCAACAGCTTTCTACGTACTACGCTTGACTTCAATGGGGGGTTTACTACCGAGAAAAGATTGCTAGATAGGAAATTACAGGCATTGTATTGAATGACTCGGTTGGTTGTAGAATCTGCTTCTCCGCGGGCCCGAAGTTGTGCAGTACCTGAGACATCCGACAACGTGCCCGGGATGGTAGAGCCTGGCCCTTGTTCCTTCCCACCTTGACAACTTCTTCGACCTCCCAGCAGAAATCCGGAACTTGATCTACGAGTTTGCGATTTCCAAGAAGGCCGTGTGGGTTCGGCGAGGCTTGAGTCCCCGCAAGGGGCTCGCGCAGGGCTCGCTGACTTCAGCGACTTTTACCAGTTCCCGTATCGCCAAGACCTGGCCATCATACGAGCCAGCAGGGCCTTCCGACAGGAGGCGCTCCCGTTTGCCTACCGCCAGATTTCCTTCTTCCTCGCCGGACTCGAAACCGCCACCTTTTTGCTCTCCATCGGCAATGTGGGACGACATAATGTGGTTTGTGTGATTGCTGGGCCGCCGTATCCCTTTCCTCCTGGCAGTAACTTTGACGCTGAAGAGAATGCCGAAGCTAACAAAGTGCGCGGCGATCTGATACGGCTGTGTCCTCGGCTGGACTCTCGGCGTCTGGCTTTAATGTTAGCAGAGACATGGTGGATTCATCATGGCTCAGTCGATCGTGGCATCCCTCGCGGCATTCCTCATCCATACATATAGGATAAGCAGTCCTTTCTTACGTTGGGAGATGGAGCGGTTGTATCTCTGGCTTGAGAGAGACAGCGAAATCTCACGGCAACCGAGTAGAATGCCCAGCAGGCTCGTGGAAGAAGCCGGGAGTTTCTGTGGACAAAGGGGGATAAGGGGGGTACCTGGTATTAGCAGGGAGATTCGACGAGTACCTTGACACGTCTATTAGAGACGAAGCAGCTTCCACACCGCGTGCCGTCTTACCGGCGGCGTTGGCAATGCAGTTGTTTCATCAGCCACCTAGGTAGACGAGACAAAGTGAAACAATGGGACTGCTCGTACATGCAACATACCTCGAAATTTGTGTCTAATAAATAAATAGGAATCGCTCACGGTTGATCAAGTAGATCATTTCTCAGCCAGAGCTCCCTTTTCTTCCTGTTCTGGAATCAGCCACCTCACCGGAACTAACCACTCCTCATCTCCTATCGTCGCTTCCGCGAAGCCACTCTTGAAAGTCTCGTGGTAATCAGCTGATATCATATGATCGAGAAGACCAACATGGACGCCTCAACCCAGCCAACCACCCCCACCGGGACCAGTCCATTCTTCAACGTCGTTCCCAGGGACGACGAAGTTGCACCCGCTCCTGAACACATCATCCCTGAGCCCGAGAGCGGCAGCGAACTAGGAACCGAGTCCGAGCACGACTCCGACTCCGATTCCGACATTTCCATAGTCGAGTATCCCCCCTCGCCCATCCCCTTCTCCTGCGAAGGCCCCGGATGCCCCTCCCAATTCCCCACCGCGTACTCCCTCCCCCTCCACATCTACCAGCACCACCAAACCAACCGCCGGCTCTTCTACAAGCTCGCGCCCGCCCTCGCGTATCCTGCACTCACTGCTTCGAAGTCTTCACTACGGCCTCCGCTCTACACTCGCACCCCCACATCGAGGACAACCTCCCCCTCCTCAACCTTCTCAACCTCCTCATCTTCCACGACCGCACCATCCGCAAAGGCCGGCCCCAAATCCGGCTCGGCGAGAGAGAATTGCACGGCCCTAAGCCCACTGCGCCGCGTGCGGCGAGACCCTCGGCGTCGACGACACAAACATGAGGATACATTTCTGTTCGTACCACTTCCTCGCCGACAACGACTCCCCCGACCCCAGCTCCTGGGGGCCAGCCTTCGACACGTACTGCGTGAGCTCGACGCACCTCGACGGCGCCGACCTGCACATCAGCGACGCCACTCCCGTGTGGGTGACGGAGCGCGGCACCGGCGCTCGCTACACCATCCCGTTCATCCCGGCCTTGAGCCTCGCGATCCTCGGCCTCGAGCGCGACGCTCTCGACCGGGAGGTTCACGCGGGCCGCAAGCCTTACACGTATCGCCTCGAAGACCCGGAGAATCCGGACGGGCAGCTGCTACGGTACGAGTCGCGGCCGGAGGAGAAGTGGGCTGAGATGCAGCACCGTGACGCGTACAGGACGTGGCTTAGTGCGCACAGTAAGCCGGATTGCAAGGGCCGGAAGGTGAAGGGCGGCAGGAGGGGGTGTGGCGGCCATGATATGGAGGGATATCTGCTTGCGCATCCGCAGCTAAGGGATGGGTTTTGGTGTGAGGGGCAAGGGAGGTGGTTCACTTCGAAGGCGATGAGCAATAAAATGAGGGAGGAGACGAAGAGGCAGAAGAATCAGAATGCTGCTGCTGCCCGTGCTCGGAAGAGGATGGCCTCGGCTGCGCCGGAGGATAGCTTGGGTAGTGATGATAATGATTGGCTGAGTAGCTCAAGCAGCTCGTCCTCGTCGGGAGCTTCGTCGGTGGCGTCGAGTGATGATGATACTGATGATACTCCTACTGCCGACTCGAAGATTTTCAGCTTCTCCGGCGGCGCCCAGGTGTCGCCAACTCCCGCTCCGTCAAAGCGCAGGCGAGATCCCACTGGTGGATCTCCTGCCAAGCGTGTTGGGTTTGAGTGAGCTCGGCCAGTATCTCTGGTAAGTATCTAAGGTGAGGAGATGTACCTGTGGTGTCGGCCGAGGGGCTGGCTGAATTTCGTTTTCGGTCGCTTCTTTCCTTGCATCTCCGTTAAAAAATTTGGGGGACTTTGAGGCAAGATTCTGGTAAGTTGGTGTTGCCGTATCCCCCGTATTGAACCATCACAAGGGTAAGTTCTTTCCCCCTATCTGCCTGGTAAGTACATCTCCTTGCATTGCACAGTTGTCGCATTCACGGTTCGCCAGCGCGTTTCTCGGTGTCTTGACTCATTCTTATCATATCGAGCTGTAGATAACCCCAAACCCAATTCAACGAATACCTTATGTTCCGTTTGCTCTCCTTCCTCCGCTCTTGCTCCTTGCCACGTGAAGCTTGAGCGCCTTCTTCGTATCCGTCAAACTCCTCTTGTTCTTCTGCCTGGCCTTGCTGATCGTCATGAGGAAGTTCTTCTTCCGCGCCTTCTCCTTGTTCGTCGTGCTCTTGCCCTCGGCCTCCTTCTTCGACTTCCTGATGGCCTGTGTCGACTTGTGTTCCTCGCGCAGCGGCTTGCCGTCCTTAGCCAGCGCCAAGCGCTCCTCCTTGGTCGACTTCTTGCCCAGGTTGGCCGGCAACTCGATATCGTCCGCCGTGACACCCTCATCAATGTGCCTGGCGATAAGTTCCTTCTTGCGCTTCGACGTCTTGCCCAGCATCTTGTCCACGTTCGCCTCTCTCCGGAGTTCTTGCAGCTTCTGCAAGTCTGCCGGTGTGAGAATTGTTGTGGTGGCAAGAACTGAGATGCGATTGTCCTCTGCCTCGGCATCCTCCTTCTCTCCATCCACAAGCTTGGGCGCCTCCTTATCGGTTTTCAGGCGCTTGGTAGCAGGTTCGTCATCCTCTCCGTCAGAGACGTTGATCCAGCCAGTGTCGGACATGTCACTATCGGTAGAGGCAACCTCCCACTGATCGGAGTGGAAGGCGTCATCATCCTCGTCCTCGCCGTCGGCCTTGGGTTCTCCATTCTCGTCCAGCCGCTCCGCCTTTCTCTTCTCCTTCTGCTCCTCCTTGTACTGCTCGAGCAGTTCGATACCCTCAATACCACCAACCTCCTCTTCGCCGAACTTCCATTGCTTGAGACCGCCCGACTTGAGGCCCATGGTAGCCTCCTTGCCGCGGTACTTCTTCTGTAACAGCTCTGGGTAGACCTCCCTGTAGAGAGACTGAAGACCCTTCGCCGCCATGACCACGCCCTTGTCCTTACTCCTCTGGTACAGGACCAAATCCTGCAAGAGTGTCTCGTTCATGCAAAGGGGTTGACGGATGGCCACCTCTCGGATGGCGTTGATGCCGGCGGCTGCGACTTCTGAGGCTGCTGCCTCAGACACAAACTCGTTGGCGATCTTGGCAATCAGCGGCTCAATTGCATCCGGCGGGACAAGGTTATGCGTGGCCTGTGCCAGGGAGGCAAGGAAAGATGTGACGGAGGGTTGCTTTGGCGTCAGGTACCGGGCGAACCAGGAGTAGAGCGAGATGATTGTAAGCTTGTGCAAGCCCACAAGACGGGTGACGAGCTGGAGGACAAGAAGCTTGTTTTCGAGGGTGAACCTGTTCTTCGTGTTTAATAGATGCTTCTGGAAGAGCTTCTCGGCGAAGCCTTGCGGGTCGTGGATAAGATGGAGCGCGGAGAAGTTCAGCGGATGGGGCGCGTTTTTCTTGCGTTCCTGTCTGTCCAGTTGTTAGCGGCCACCGGCATCTGCGAAAAATGTCGAACCTACCTCTTGACTTTGTCGTGGGCCTTGTCAAGCGCCTTGAGTCTCTTTTTGGACTTCTTGTTGATACCGGACTGATGCTTAATCTTCTTCATATCGATCTCGTCCTCACTAGATTCATCCTCCATCTCTTCCCGTGCCTTGTCTCCTCCGAGGAAGAAACGGACACCTCCCACGACGACCTTCTCGTTGTCGCTCAGGCAGGCCTCCTTCATCACGTCGCAAGGCTTGGCGTCGATCCAAATCTGGCGGCGCCACAGCTCGCGCGTGATGCGGGTTGCCCACATTCCCTTGGTCGAGGTGCGGTCAGACGTGACAAGGTTGTGTAAGACAGTCTGGATTGTGCGGTTGAGGCGGTGGTTGGTCGTCTTGGAGTTGGACTCCCTCAGGTCGCTGATGATCTTGGTGTAGAGGAGGTTGCGCAGGCTCTTGCTGGGCGTCGAGATCAGGATTGGGAACAGTGTCGTGAGCAAGCTCGTCGAGTCAATCACATCCTTCCTCCTGAGTAGTGTCAGACTGCCGACAATCTTCTCTCTCAGCTCCCGGTCGAGAGTCGCATGGTGGCGGTTCAAGAGCTCCTTGAGGTGGTCGGGGTACGAGGCGGTGAGGTCGGGGTAGAGGTCGGCGACATGGGCGACCAAGTCGACCAGGTCGTGGAACTTCTTCACATCCTCGTTGGAAGCGGTCGTAGGCGCCGAGACGAAGATTTGCCGCTGCGCATCGTAGGCGAGCCACTGGTCGTAGAATTCCTGTGCGTAGGATCTGCGATGCAAAATCAGCAATTGAGCGACCGCGGGGTCTTCGAATTGGAGGATTGCTCACTTAGGGTCCCTTCGGATCTTGTACTGCAGGTTGACCAAGTCGGCCTCGACCTTTTCGAGCGCGGCGACCTTTCGTTTGACCATCTTGCCTGGCCTGTTGGGATTGTGTCTTGGGAGCTGTCGCAACGCTCCCGAGATTTTTTCTCCCCTTCACGCAAGCTGGCTTATCGGGCTTATCGGAACTTTTTGGTGGGGCCAAATGTTTTCTTGGCGCGGGGCGCAGGAGGTTGGTGGGCTTGGCATTTCATGGGGTTAGGGTTCCGCGATGGGGGGCTCCCAAGCCACCTCGTAGACGACCAGCGAGCGAGCCCAAGCCATTTCGGCCCCTAGTCCCGGGGGGGAGGGGGCACTATATGGGGAAGTCCTGCGGTGTACAATTTCAACAGCTCAGTGGTGTAGCGGTAACACGTTCAGACTGCCCCGTTATGCCTCGCTCCTGCTTCTCCCAAAGTATTCTTATTCCATTTCTGGAAAGTGCGGAGGGGGGCATAACGACAGATGGAAGCCCCCAGTTCAAATCTGGGCTGAGTTGTTTTCTTCTTCTTTTTGCATGTTTCTTCACTTATTTCATCTTTTCCCCTTCGCTCCCATCTGGACGGCCGACAAGAGGAAGGCCGTGCAGCAAGGTTTGGCCTCTCTCAAAACTCAAAACAATTTCCGACCGCCGAGCCCTGCATCAAGATCGGTGTCATTGTGCAGGAATTTGCTAACACCAAATGAATCCGATTCCAACTGGCGCGAGCTACCGCCAAGCCACCCGGATTCCTAACAGGGGTTGTGTTTTTCCCCCTGGATTTGGCACAACAAACTTCAAACTCGCATCTACCTCGCAGCATGACCTACATAGCATGCAGGTGCCCTTCAAGAAGCATATGGAGCTGTGTCGGCGTGGCGGCTGCACCGCGTTTGTCGACAATGTCCGACCATGTCGTCAGTATCTCGCCTCTTTGAAAGCGGTCAATATAAGGCACCGAGCCCATCGGTGGGAGAACTTCTGTAGCATGTCATCGCCAGTTCATCCCAAGATCCTCAACCCTCTCGTCTCGGCATAA
>Ga0247770_1000050_pt1 | contig 94387 bp, 99 predicted proteins | sample UWRJL136409B6_FD_179943 | JGI IMG/M metagenome (GOLD analysis project Ga0247770, IMG submission 179943) | Plant litter microbial communities from Arlington Agricultural Research Station in Wisconsin, United States - UWRJ-L136-409B-6 | ecosystem: Environmental > Terrestrial > Plant litter >...
TAACCCCCCCACCCCCCCCCCCCCCAATCACCTTCCCACAGAACACAGAAATACTTCCAACCCGTCAATCCAGGGCAGCTCCCCAATTCCACTCTCTTCTGGTCGATGCCAGACACACACACACACACACACTGCCCATCGCAAAACCTGAGCACCAGCTCCTCCGTTCAAAATGCCGATTACTCCTAATCCTTTGAACTGCCCTCTCCGGGAATGGTCTGGCAGGCCCGTCGACAAAACCCTTGTCGACTCCCTCACCGAATACGCCAGGAGAAGCAGCGAGTGTCCGCAAAACTTCCGCCACTGGTTTCTAGAGGTGGTGCTATACGAGGCCTCACCCGATGTGGACATAGCCCAGCTCGTCGAGATATATATGCAGAATCCCGTCGTTGGATGCTTCAGCTTTGGCCCCGAGTTTTGGGACATGACAAACGGCTATCGCTTCACCGAGAACTGGGCCGATCCGGACCCTTCGCTGTACTCCCCCGAGATCCCAGAGTCGTATCATCCCAGGCCGGACATGCTTCGGCCCTCTGGTCAGGACGAGGATGGGGAGGCCGCCGCTGCAGAGGAGGCCGACTTCCAGGCATATGAGGACAAAAAGCTGCTGAAAAAAATTCAGGAGATTACAGGGGTAGAGATACCAGGCGACGACACGATGGACGATGGGGAGGCTCCCAGGGGTGCCCAGGGAGAGACCCTCCCTACCGCGCTCCGATTATCCCCCGAGCCGGTATCCTCCGAGCCGCCAACTCTCGCGCCGCAAGGCGATGTAGGGGAGCCGCTGCGGACGAGAAGTCTCAGTCCTGGACATTCGCTGTACCGCGGGCAGAGGCAGCCACCCCTGGAAAGTCGGCTCGAAACCGTCCGGAATTTCCTCGCTGACGAGGACGTCGACCGGTGCATCAACTGGGACAGGCAGTTTGGCGAGGTGGTGACTTACCTGGACTGGTTGAAATACAAAGACGAAAACAAGCAGCTGGTAAATGCCAAAGACGAGGTACGAAAGCTGTTCAACGAGGTCGTGGCCATGGCACAAACACACACGCTCTTCGAGAAGCACAAGTACGGCCATGTGCCGTTCGAAATCCCGCCGCCCCCCACGATCCCCCGGAGGTCGACGCGGCTGGACTGGACGGGCGCCGTGCATGACTGGCCGGAGCCGTGCGACAAACCGGCCGTTCCGAAGCGTCACCTCCCACGGTCGCTAGTCCCGCGCGAAATAACAGCAGTGAACATGATGCCGGAGATCAGGCCCGAAGGGTCGACAGCCTGGAGCTCTTTCGTCCGAGATACTGCGAAGTTCTGGTATGGCAAAAGACGTGAAGAAGAGAATGAGGACAATCTCGCTGTTATCGAGGCCAAGGCATTCGATGATTGTGTCGAGCAGGGCTACAATAGCGGTGTCCCCCTTGGCAAGCCTGCGCAGCCGGAAGACGAGAAGAGCTGGGCAAAGGAGCGCGGGGTGCGGCGCGCAGCCCTCCAGTACATGCTGCAGCGGTTCGACGCGCAAGAGCAGCGAGGGTTGCCGACGGCGTTAGGGCGAGTATCGCTACCCGCGAGCCCTACGGCCCTGCGGAAGGCGCGAGAGGGCCCTCGCGGTCCCCAGTGGGTTGCGCCTAGTCTGCCGCGCGACCAGATGCCGGCGCAGCTCGAGACACAGCCCGTCACCGTCTTTTACCGGCAGTATCTACACGGTCTGCGGATACCGCGCATGGAGGCGTTGGATCGACTGCGAGCGATCAATCGGGAAGATGCGAACTTCGTCTTGCTGCCGCGCAACCTCCTGATCGGCGGGCCGCTCGTCTGGCGTGGCATTAACGGGAGAAGACAGCGCGAGCAAGACCTCCTGGCCCGGTGCCAAACCGTGTTCAATGTGCTAAAGGAGGCGCATCGGCGCGCCCCGCGGCCCCTCCTCGACCAGATGATCAAGCTAGTAGAAAGGGGTGTGGGCGGCGAGTTCTACAACAGCAACAACAACAACAACAACAAGGTGCCCATCGACGTCCACCTGGCAGACGACGAGTGGGATGGCACTGAAGAAGAGCCCCGCCAATACCCTGCATACGTCCGCCCCGAGGACCTCCAATGGATCAAGTTCCTGGCCAGCGATGGCGCCAGCAAGCAGTCGTGGACGGGCGAATTCAGCCCGAGCAAGCCCAAGGACAAGTACCGGCTGTTCCTCATCTTTGCCGCCCGCGTGAAGAAGCTGCTCCACGACCGAAATCCCGGAAACCTGTTCGGCACGCACGACAAGGAGGTCCCGGTCGAACAGCTGCTTGATGCCGTCAACGCCGGCGTGGGATGCAGCGCCGTCGAGAAGGTCGAGTTCGGGCCCTACGATGCCGTAGCCTGGCTGACACGTCTCGAAAAGAGCGGCCATGTGAGTTTCCGCCAGGATCTCGCATGTTATGGCGTCGTCAAACGCCCCGTCGTCGAATACTACCCGGAGGACCGCGTCCGCTTGACCAACGGCCCTGTGCGTCCCAGCTACAACGGTGGCGTCTCCGACTGGGGATCCGTTGTGCGCAACAGACTCCACGCGGGCCCACAAACCCGTAACTTCTTCAGAGCACTCGCCTTCCGCCTGGGCTATACCATCTGCATGTTAGACCGGTTGGAACAACGGCTTTCGGCCCCTTCCCAGGGTCCCACCCACACAGCGCACCTAAACCTGGCTCTCATGCAATGGAATTCGGAATGCGGCGCCGAAGCCGCCAACCGCCTCAGCACGCTCGCCCGGGGTATCGATCCAAACGCTCCCACCGGCGGCGCGGAGCTCCTGGCCTGGGTCCGGCAGAAGATCATTGACGAAACCAGCGCCAACGAAACCATGCTCGCGCCGGGCCGCGAGCGAATCTACACCCGCACCTCGGACAAAAAGCGATGCGTAGCCCTGGTGCGCGACCATGACTGGGACTGGGCATCCGAGAAGGTGCGCGGCCGTCCGGCACCGCGATTCATGGACATCAACCGCTGGCCGCAGGGCAAGGGCTACCTCTCCTCCGATGCGAAGCAGGCCTACAACGTGGACGACCGTCTCGACCCCACATTCAGTTACGACCCGTCCAAGCTCGACCCTATCGACCCGCGCTTCTGCCGCCCGAGACTGAGGCGCTACGGCGAGGACCGCGATGAAGTCAGGTTCCGCCCCGGAAGGCCCGTCTTTCCCGTCGGAGACACGCGCCACCAGCAGCGGGTTATCGAGGAGTACATGACTGACCTAGTCCACACCGGTGAGCCCCCCCTATCACTGTCCCGTCCCCTAACCTAACAACAACATACTAACACCTTCCTAGCCGTGGGCATCCAACGCCCCGACCCCAACCGCAGCTTCTTCAGCTGGCTGCCCCGACCCATCGCACGATTCCTCTCCATCGAGCAGCCCGCCGAGGGCGAACTGCCGCGTGAACACCCGCCCCTGAGGCCGGTCGATCCGAAATTGGTGCCCCAGAGCTGGAACCCGGCACGCGAGCTGGCTAGACAGGCGAAGAGAGAGGAGCTTCAGGAGGAGGCGAGGAAGAGAAAGAGGGAAGATGGGGGCGAGGAGGATGACGATGGGGAGATTGCGGAACAGGTGCTGGATGATGATGCGATTGATGAGTTGTTGGATGAGCCTGTTGAGCGGCGGTGGGCGCGTGCGGGGCGGAGGTGGGCGGATGATGAGTACTGAGGCGCAGTGACTGATTGTTGATTTGTTTATGTTGTGAGCGATTCTGCTATGTGGCTGGAGTTGTTTCGTTTGCATGGCCGTCTCGACTGTCCATTTGGGGGTTTCTTTGTGTTTTGGGGACTGAGCTGGCATGTAAAACACCACAACGTTAGGTCGGTCTTGTTAGATATGCTTTCCGGCTGTTTGGGCAATGATACGAATAAACGATCTCACTCTTCTTGTACTCGTGTCTTGTCGTGTCTTGCTGGTGTTTTGTTGTTTGAAGATGGATATGAAGACTCCTGCACAATAAGAACTCGCAAAAATCATTGTAAGGAATGTCTTCTTGTTTATCAGGCAAGCGCTGGGTTCAGTGTCATAGGCTGTGTAATATTCTTAGGAGGCCTCGCTGAATTTTCGAGAGGCCTTGTTGTCTTTGAAGCCCTTGTTGTATTCCGAAGATATCTTTTGGCTGTAGACTTGGTCATCTGAGGATATATCCCTATCTCAAACAGCTCGCGAAGCACCATTTCAATGACCCAACGTCCAATCTTCCGTCTCCTACCAACTTCTTCCTCAAAGCATCCGGAGTAATGCTAAACGCATCCATCGTCATCTTGTATGGCGTGGCCAGTAAGAATGAACACCCCACGACAGCGTACAAGACCCCCTACTCGCATTATGATAGCCATAGGGAATACCTATTTGCACCATAGCACGACAAGGCATGTATGCGAGAATGCGTTGCGAAGATCCTTGAACACCTCACAGTCAAATATTGAGGCCTAGATTATTACGAGGCATTACTTTCATTGCTTAGGGTCTTATGTGCATTGTTAGAGGCCCTCCTTACATTGCGAGACGTATCATTCACATTGCTGAAGGCCTTCGTTGGATTATCATAGGCCGTCGAAGAATGTAGGAAGGCCTCTCTCAAATACAATAAGGCCTATGGTAACAGTAGGAATGCGGTTCGACATTGGGGGTACGGTGCTAATAGACATTTTGTAGGCATATAAAAGTGTCGACAACGCCTCTTCGGGACATAACTAGGCGTATCTTGAACATGTAGACCCCTTCCTCTTACGAATGAAGGTGTACGAGATATGGGATCGCGCCGTTTGAGAATGTACAGAGGCCTTCAAAAGGTTCAACAAGGCCTCCGAAATTGTAGCTAGGGCGTGCTAGCAAAGCGAAAGGGGCATAGGAGTCAAAAGGCAGGCATTGTAAAGCTGTCAAGAGGTGTCGCAGCCTGTTTTGGAGGCATTTTGTACATCCTCGGAGACCTTACTTCGGATCGATATATCTGAAAAGACAGGCATGCATGATTCCACAAGACTTCATGACATTTCACGAGTTCCTTGCACCTTTATCTTGGTGAAAAAAAGTTGTTGAACTTTTTGATTACCCCCCTAGTCTACATGATGCGCCGAGGAGTTTTGGGTCATGAGATGGTCATCGATGGCGAGCCAAGCGATCAAAAGAAAATCCGTGTCGTCAATCTTGGCCATTTCCCCACTTGGGAATGACTGAGCAGAAATGCAGCTCGAAGTTGCTAGGCGCTGGAAAAACCTCATGTTCCGCTCCCAAAAACGAGATGAAGACGCCTCCTGCCAGACCGCTCCGGTCTAGATCGTGTCTCCTCAGAATCCCACCTATACATCCTGCCTATACCGCGCCCCAACCGAGGTGAAGGTCAACTGCACGCCCGGGAATTTATCGCGTGGACATAGCCTTGGTGACCAGCCTCTTAAGGGCAAGCTCCTTCTTCTTGAGGTCGTCAGCCGACGAATCCTCAATCTCGAGCTGGCCCATGGCCTCGCTTAGGGACTGCTCAATCTTCTCCTTCTGGCCGCGCTTGAGCTTGAGGGAGAGAGTAGGGTCGGAGATGATCTCCTCGACGCGGGACAGGTAAGCCTCGAGCTGCTGCTTGGCCTCGAAGCGCTTGCTGAAAGCCTCATCGTTGGTCTTGAACTTCTCAGCCTCTGTGGGTTTGTCAGTAAAAGATCAAGTGCTAGTTAGGGGAGCGGGTTATGCCTACCGCTGATCATGTTCTCGATCTCGCTGGACGAGAGCTTGCCAACAGAGTTGGAGATGGTGATGTTGGCGCTGCGGCCCGAGGTCTTCTCGGTAGCAGTAACCTTGAGGATACCGTTGACATCGACCTCGAAGACGACCTCAAGAACGGGCTCGCCGGCCTTCATGGGGGGAATAGGAGCAAGGGTGAATTCACCGAGCGAGGTGTTGTCCTCGCAGTTGACGCGCTCGCCCTGGTACACGGGGAACTGAACGGTCTGCTGGTTATCGGCAACAGTGGTGAAGGTACGCTCTAGAGAGAAATATTAGCCAACTATTCACGCCCCGAGGGGGTGATGGGTTTCATAACGTACTCTTCAGGGTGGGAACCGTGGATCCACGGGGAACGACAGGGGCGAAGATGTTACCCTCCATGGCGACACCGAGGGACAGGGGAACGACATCGAGGAGAAGGAGGTCGGAGGTATCGGCGGAGGTGGCCTTGCCGGAGAGGATACCGGCCTGGACGGCGGCACCGTAGGCGACAGCCTCATCGGGGTTGATGCTCTTCTCGAGCTTCTTGCCGTCGAAGAACTCGCTGAGGAGCTTCTGGATGCGGGGAATACGGGTGGAGCCACCGACAAGGACGATCTCATCGACACCGCTCTTCTCAATAGCGGCATCCTTGAGAACCTGGGCAACGGGCTCGAGGGTACCGGCGAAAGCCTTGGCATTCAAATCCTCGAAACGGGCACGGGTGATCTGCATGTTGAAGTCCTCGCCATCAAAGAGGGAGTCGATCTCGATGGTGGTCTGGGCACCGTTGGAGAGAGTACGCTTGGCGCGCTCGCAAGCAGTCCTCAAGCGACGCAGGGCACGCGGGTCGCCGCTAAGATCTTTCTTTGCCTTACGAGTGAACTCCTTCTTACAGTGGTCGAGGAGGTTGGTATCGAAATCCTGACCACCGAGATGGGTGTCACCAGCGGTAGCCTTGACGGTGAAGACACCGCCCTGGATGTTGAGGAGCGACACATCAAAAGTACCACCGCCGAGATCGTAGATCAGGACGTTGCGCTCCTTGGCAGACTTGCCAGAGCCGAGACCGTAGGCAATGGCAGCGGCAGTTGGCTCGTTGATGATACGCAGAACGTTCATGCCAGAGATGGCACCAGCATCCTTGGTGGCCTGACGCTGGTTGTCGTTGAAGTAGGCGGGCACAGTGATGACAGCCTTCTCAACCTTCTTACCAAGCTTCGCCTCGGCAATCTCCCTCATCTACACAGAAACGCGGTCAGGACCAAGGAAAACAGCGGCAGATTTTGCAAACTCACCTTGGTCAGGACCATGGCGGAGATCTCCTGGGGGGAGAACGCAACGGTCTTCCCGAGGTACTCGACCTGAACCTTGGGGTTGCCATTGCCGTCGTCGATGACCTTGAAGGGCCACGAGTCCATGTCCTTCTTGACCGTAGGATCCTCGAAGCGACGACCAATGAGACGTCTAGGGAATCAAGAGTTAGCGGACTGTGCCGTATCGGTTCGGCAGAGGATAAGCCTTACTTGACATCGAAGACGGTGTTGACCGGGTTCATGGCAGCCTGGTTCTTGGCCGCCTCACCGATCAGGCGCTCGCTGTCGGTGAAGGACACGAACGAGGGGGTGGTGAAGTTACCCTGCTCGTTGGCGATGATCTCAACATTGGTTCCCTCGTACGTGGCAACGCAGGAGTAGGTCGTGCCTGTTATCGCAGATTCTGGTCAGCACACAAAATGCGCCCGACGGCAAAGCCGTAGCAGAGTGCAGCAGAGTGCAGCATCTGGGATCGCAGCTTACCAAGATCGATGCCAATGGCACCATCGTAAACCTCTTCAGCCATGATGAAGGATGTGTGTGTGTAGAGGGAAGGTGTTGAGAACGGTGAAGCTGGCGCAGAAGAGAGAAGCCGATAGGCGTGGGGCAGGCTGGACGAAGGTCTTAAATTTTGAAATTTTCGAATGCGGTGAACTTTTTTTTTGCATTGCCAAGGTCCCTAAAGCCCCACCCTTCCCCACCGAATCCCCTGGCTCCTCTGGCTGAGGCAGAACTGGTTTCGCTAGGCCCTGCTGCTTACTCGAGGATTTTCCCTGCACGTGACCAGGCACGGTTCAGCCCCTCCTTTGAGGACCCTTGAGGCTTGGCCGAGATTCTCTGGGGCGGGTGCCTGCAGCGAGAAGACTAAGACCACAAGCAAAGCGCCGCGGTTTCGGTTTCGCCTGAAATTTACTGTGGCTGACGTTTTCAGAGAAGTTTGCGATCGTCTTCAAACCCGCAAAAAAATTGCCCCATCGCCATCGCCAGACGCCATACCTTTCCGGAACGACTATTGCCTGGAGCAAGGTCGCACTTTCCCTTCAGAATCGCGCAGAGGGTCATTACCAAACACCTTGATCTAGCTTCTTCCCGACGACGTCCCGCAACACCCCGTCAACCGCCCTGTCCCGGTCGCATTTCCGAGAGCACTTCGCAAACCCCACCACCAACATAACCACACTCGTGAACACTCTGCACTCCTTTGCTTCTCTCAATTCACAAGCCCCCTTCCCACCTCAAGATGTCGGAGCAGGTTGATCTCACCACGATCCCCATCTCGCCCGAGGGCGGCAACGTCGATGCTGGCGCTTCGGAGGATCCCAACAAGCTCGTCACCGTCTTCCACGACAAGGACAACTTCAACGTCAAGCACCCTCTCTCCAACCGATGGACACTATGGTTCACCAAGCCTGCCAGCGGAAAGGTATGTCCTCTGCCGCCCCGCAACACGAGTGGGGCTGCCTGTTCATCTCGACCTTTGCTAACCAGCACATCAGGGCGATAACTGGAATGACTTGCTCAAGGAGGTTATCACCTTTGAGTCCGTAGAGGAGTTTTGGGGAATCTACGTATGCATACCCATCTCTGCCCCGGCCTTGGGTTGAGCCCCCCGACGCTGACTGTACGCGACCTGCAGAACAATATTGCCCCCGTATCCGGTCTCGCACTCAAGTCCGACTACCATCTGTTCAAGGAGGGTGTGCGGCCAGAGTGGGAGGACCCGCAGAACAAGCATGGTGGCAAGTGGTCCTACCAGTTCAAGGACAAGCGCTCCGTGAATATTGATGAGCTGTGGCTGCACACTATGCTGTCCGCCATCGGCGAGACGCTCGAGGACGAGGAAGACGGTGAGGTCATGGGTGTCGTCGTGAACGTACGCAAGGCCTTCTTCCGTATCGGTGTGTGGACTCGCACCATCGGAAAGAGTATCCCGGGCCGCGGCGATGGCGACATTGCAGGCGGCAAGGGTCGCACCCCCGAGAAGGGCAAGGAGATCCTCCAGGCTATCGGCATGCGCTTCAAGGAGGTCCTCAAGCTGCCGCCTGCTGAGCTGGTAGAATTCTCCGGCCACACCGACAGCGCTCACAGCGGCAGCACGCGCGCCAAGGCGAAATTTACAGTCTAGTCGCACCTTCACGGTAGCACCACCCTCCAGCCGTCCCCGCGGCACTGCAAGACAAAATACCTTACTCACCCTTACACGAGACTCGCATTACTCTCTCCCTCACCTTTTTGCCGCGAAACAACATAGATTTCTCCATGATAATACGATTGCGGTGGGCGACGACCCAGATATGACGACTGTGGAATACTTCTGGCTCGTACAAATGGGAAACTACACCCAAAAGTTAGCTCTCTTGCGTTGCCAGGCCTTGAGATATGGGGGATCCGGACGTGGAGAAGGTTGCCCTGTAATTGTTCCTGATTTTATTGATAGGACGTATGCGGGGGGTTTTCGTGGCGTTTTCTGCACTTGAACCTTTTCCTAGGTACCTACCATCTTAGCTTTTGCAGGATTCCCATTTAGAGCCGACTTCATACCCTACCCAAGTTCTCATGTGTGAGGCGAATTGATGCACTGCTGACTTGTAAATTCCATCCGAATGCCCCCTTGCTTTGAACTATCACCACCATCTCGGTTTGCCACTAGTACTGCCTGACACGGACGGATAGGAGTAAGTAAACAAACACTGGGCCCTCCTGTCCTGTCCTTTTGCCACCGCCACAAGGGACATGTCAACACTCGAGAATCTCAGACAGACATGACAGGCGTACGACTATAACTGATCAATACTCCGGACGTAGATATGTACTAGGTATGTTGTTAATGTACAGAATGCCGCCTCTCTACCGGGTTTCGCCTCCCCTTAGTTTCTAGGGTAATGATGTGATGATGCTTCGCATGCCGAACCAAACCAACCAAACAGCCATTCATCCAAAGCGCTGCCCGGGAATTTGACTTTTCTCCAAGAACTGATTCGTTCTTGGGTCTAATTACATCTCGTCCCCGCTGAATTCATCTTGAAATATGTCTTTTACGAGCTGCTTCTTGTTGATCTTACCCATCGCATTGCGCGGGATGTGCGAGACGACTTTGAGCACCTGCGGGATCTTGTAGTTGGCCAGTCGGCCCTTGAGTGCGCGGCGCATGTCGAGCGGTGTCCAGCGGCCCTCGGGGAGGTGGTCTCTATCGATGATGACGACGGCGCCGACCTTCTGTCCCCATTTTCCTGAGGGCACTGCTAGCACGGCAACCTCGGCGACCTGGGGAAGGGCGAGCATCTCGCGCTCAACCTCCAGGGCTGAGACCTTCTCGCCGCCGCTCTTGATGATGTCGGCGCTGCGGCGGCCGAGGATGAAGTACATGTCCCCGCGAGTCCAGTCACGCTGGCTGGGAAGATTGCTGCGGCCAGCTGTTTCGACGGGCCTGCGCACGGCGACATCACCGGTCTTGAACCATTGGCCGCGACCGTCCTTAGAGTCGACGAATTCTTTTACTGTTGCCTCGGGATTCCGCCAATATTCGGCGAAGATGGTTGCGCCGCGGAGCTGGATCTCACCAACCCGCTCGCGACCGTCGGCGTCGCGTTCATGTCCTTTTTCGATAACTTGGTGATTGTCCACATCGATGAGGCGGGCCTCAACTCCAGGCAGCGGCCACCCGACGGAGCCGTCAACGCGGTCTGCCACGTCTAACCCACAGCTGAGCGCCATGCCCACCTCAGTCATGCCGAAACGCTCCAGCAGAACGTTGCCCCCGCTCAGATCAGACCAGGCACGCTTGATTGGTGTAGGTAGGGCGGCAGAGCCGGAAATGGCGAGGCGGAGATTGGCCGGGCTGATGGCGGTGCGCGTTGCGCTCTGCATATCGGGGTCTAGGAGCTTGTGGGTAGCTAGTAACCTGGAGTAGACCGTAGGAACAACGGTGAAAAACGTAATCTTTTCTTGGTGGCCGAACGAGGATCGGGAGTCGGGGTCGGGCGTCTGGTCGGGCGTGAGGAAAGGGGCAGCGAAGCGCTTCCAGACCGCGTCCGCGTTAAAGGGGAACAGGAACTCGACGCTGCTGCCAGCGAACAGAGGGGTGAAGACGGCGTTGATCGTCCCGTGAATGTGATGTAGCGGGAGGACATGGAGGAGGTGGTCTGAGGGCGAATACTCCCACGCCTGTATGAGAGAGCGCGCCTGAGCCGTCATGACAGACTGTGGCAGCAGGACTCCTTTCTATTCCCATTCCCGCATGTCAGAAACAATCCGGGTCTCTAAAAGCTACGCTGGAGCACAGAGGGGGTTCCATACCGGTCTATTAGTGGTGCCCGAGGTGTAAAGCATCATGCCCGCCTGTCCAGGTTTCGCCTTTTCCAACGAGACCTTCTCGTGGCATCCGCCACCCTGAAACTTGCAGAGCTGCAGGTAAATTGGCTCGACATCGAGTTCTGTCCTTAGCACTTCCTGTGCTTTCTGGGCAAACTTGGCTGACGACAAAAGCATCAAGGCCTCGCTATGGTTCATGATGTACTGGAGCTCTGGCGCGGGGAAGGCCGGGGAGAGCGGCACGGCAATGGACTTTGCCGCGAGAATAGCCAGTAGGGTCACTTTTCGGTTTATTTGTCAATTCAACTTCGCCTGCAAAGAAAAAGGGGGCAGAGGGAGACATGTCAATAACAAAGGGGGAGGGGGCTGTGATCGGCTTACCTACATAATCGTAACTGTTTTCGACGAGGAAAGCGATGCGCTCGCCGTCGATGTCGGTTCTTCCCGCGGCGTCGTACAGGCGATTCCGGGTCCTGCAGACGTCGCCAAGCAGCTCCCCGTAGCGGAACCGGCGGCCGCTGCCGGAGTGTACGACCACGGTCGAGTCCGGGTCATGGCGAGCGATTGCCTCGAAGACCGGCAGACGGGGGAGCGAGAACGAGGACAGCATCCTGACGCCAAAAATGCCGACTACACCAACTACGCCGGCGCGGACGGGCGCGGCGCGGCAAAGGCTGCTGCGGACAGGAGCAGGGGCGAGGGACACAGCGGACGCAACAGACGACGACAGCTGGGCACCAAGTCCAAGTATCCTGCCACGGGCAAAGGCAAAGGACATTGGGAGGGGGAGCGGGCCCCCAGAAGGGGGAAAAGGGGTGGCCCTTTGTCGGACTTATAGCAATCGGAGCCTGGGCTGCTGGATGGAATCTAAAACGAGTGTAGCACCTACTCCGTAACTTACGCAGTAGGCCGGTCGACGATAGGCACGCTTACTCGGGTACTGCCCACGCGGGCTCGGCCGGTAACAGAGTCGCACTATTACAGGGATCTAAGCATGGCCTCCGCGCTCTGGTCGGTCTTCTGATGCCGGGTTTGCGAGTCCGGCGCACCCTACATTTTTCTCCGGGAGGTGCAGCCGGCAAATTGGCTTTTTTTTCGGCCTGGGATGACGACACGGAAACTGCTTCTTTTTTGGGCCTTTCGAGATGGAGAAGCGTGGGGAACTCCTTTGCGTTGCACCGCAACTTACAGCGCGTTTCTCCGCTGCTGCAGCCAGTCCCGCCGCTCGGGCCCCACCTGATTGGTCCGCATCACGACCTGGGGCCTCGCTTGGCTTTGGCAGTTGCGTTCTGCCTAATGTATCTACTGCCGTCGACTCCCGCGCCAGCTCCCGCGCCATAGTCACCGTAAGCCTCCTGCCCGTCGTTGACAGCGCATCACAAAACCTCCGATCTAGGCCTATCCATGTTCCGCCGCAGTGCTGTCAGCCTCGCGAGAGCAGCAACCCGACGGCCGCTATCCAGCATGGCCACGCCCCAGACGCCCGTTGAGGATACCATCCGGGAAAAGGTGCGTGATTCGTCCTTCCAACCAGAAGACATACTATCTTCCCTGCCCCCTCCTACCCCTTTCCCCCCACCCACCCAAAAACACATCGACTGTAGAGTGTGTACACCCGCACTAGGTGAGCTGCGGCTGAACAATATGCCGTTGCCTTCTTCCAGATCACCGCCGCCCTGCAACCGTCGACACTCGAGATCTTCAATGACTCGCACCTCCATGCCCACCATAAGGCCATGGAGGGTAGCACTTCCCGCGAGACTCACTTCCGCCTCGTCATCACCTCTGAAGCTTTCCGATCCAAGATGCAACCAGCCCGTCATCGCCTTGTATACTCCGTCCTGAAGGATGAGATGGCCCAGGAAGGCGGGATTCACGCCCTTCAACTACGCACCATGACGCCGGAGGAAGAGGAGAAGCGCAAGCAGGCCGATAACTCCACGTGATGGAGGCGATCACCAATTCACATAGAACTAACTAAAAGTTAATGATACCCATAGAATTTCAAGGCGAACGCCATGGTCCCAAGCAATATGTCTCACCCGCCCATCAATTCCAGACAGGGTATGCTGTGTGGCTACCTAAGTTATAGCCTCTACTCGTGAATAGCTAAACGCTGCTAGTCGTCGTTCCTTCTCGTAACACCTCCCCTACTTTGATACGCCCTGCACCATGCTATGTATGTACGAAATTTCAACCAAACCTGCCGCCCTCACATTTGTCATTACCGGCCCATCGAACTTCTGGGTGCCGAGCTTGCGATCGTTTTTTCGAAATGTTTCCTGAGACGGATAGTTCGTAGTTCCTGTGCTGATAGTTCTTTGTTTTTTCTGACAACTGAAGACGCCGAGTCGATCGGTGGCCGATTGGAGTCTTTTGGCCTCAGTAAGGTCTCTGGGACGGGCGTGTAATCTTCGACAGGCCTTCGGCGTTTGCTCTGTTGACTGGAGTGAAGTGAGAAATCGGCTTGGGTCTGCATGCGACTCGCTACGGGTTCGACATGCTCACGACTCGCTGCTGACGTTGATGCCCGGGGTGGGAGGTTGGGTGTTTGAGGATTAGGAATGGACAGGTCGGGTGACGGGAGACGAGACTCCCTTCTCGGTTGCGTGTTCTCTACAATCTCAATCGGGTCTGATGCCAACTCGGCGACATGAGTTGCTCGTGGCGTGGGCACAGCGGCAGACGCACTGGGTTTGGGGTTGCTGCTTAAAGATGCCGGAGGCAACGCTTCAGCATCCTTAGCAGGATCTACTCTCGCAGGATTCTCGGAATGTTTCCCATCGGGATCGGGGTGCTGGTCCAGGATACGATCCAGGTTGTCTATGGTGAGAATACCTTGCATGTATTGGAAACTGGAGACGTTACGGTTGTACCATCGTACTAAAGTAAGGGGCTTTTCTTCAGGACCAAGTTTTTCGATGTAGTCCATATAGTCCCCACAGAATACTCGCATCAGGTCGTCGTAAAGAAACGCAGGAAGGCGTTCCCTGTCGCGAACATCCCGGATGGCCTTGACACCGCGAAGAAAGGTGTTCAGAGTGCACTGGTAATCACGATAGGCTACCATGAAGGCAATGAACGGAACCTGTGACCTGGGCCCGTTCGGGGGTGGTACTTCCAAATCACCAGACAGCGGTCGAGCCGTGCAAGTGGCAACTGGAGCGTCCAAGGGAGCTTGGCCGCCGGCACCTGATAACCGCGACACACTAGTGGAAGAAGTCGTTTGTGGCACGCTATAGCTTGGATCAACCAAGAGCGCTCTTGCCGGGAGGGATGAGCTCGGAATACGAGAAGCCGTCCAAGGCAGCTGATTGGACAACGATTCGGTAGGGAGCGATACTTCCGAGGGCCGGTACAATTCGGGACTGAACTTCCTCTCTAAGGGTTTCATGAGTCGTTGACGCTTGGCCGGCGGTGGACGGGCGGGAGTACCTCCATCCGCACACGTGCCCGGAATGATTTGCGCCGAAGGCGGGGTTGGCTCGGGGATGGAGACAGCGGCCACTCTTGCAGGCACTGGGACTACTGGCTGTGCGCTGTTCGTCACGGTTACCAGTGGCTCATCCTCTTCTAGGTCAAGTGAGACCACGCTGCTCGACGTGGGCATTGGCAGGTAGAGGGCCTTCGAAACTGGCTTGGGTGTCGGGTGATGCGTTGGGGGACTTGAGGAGCGGGGCTCGGGTAGTTGTGGCTGAGATATGGGCTCCTCCGCGGGACTCGGGCGTCGTACAGGGCGCGGTGGCGATGGGGTCCACGGAATAGGGGTTCCCGTTTCTTCGCCATTTGCCTGACTTTGTCGGGGATCTTGAGCCAAGCCTCCTAGGCTCCGGTCGTGGCTGGAGACTTCTTGACGCGGGGTCTCCTGAGCTTGAGCCTCTACCTCTGAAGGAAGTGTCGTCCTATCTTCTACCACCGCCGTCGAAACAGCTTTGGGAGCAGGGATGCTTTCCAGGGCCGTCAGAACGTCGCGGGGCACTCTGGCGGAACCGGCAGACCACGCATCCTCGCGGTTCAGCAGTGTTTGCTGCTTTCTCGAAATTTGTAAGTAGCGTCGATGGATTCTCTGCTCCTCTGCGCTGGGCGACCAGGTCTGCACCAGCACCATGCTGGAAACGATAGTTGATGTATATGGCGTGTCTACGCGGAACAGGTTACGGTGGATGCATCAAGAGTGGCACGTTGGTAGCGCGCTTTTGCAATGTGGGGACGCGACTTGGACAAGGTTCCTTCCTCTCTTACTGACACCAAACCACGTGACACCAGCCATCGTCCAAAGACTGTAGCCAGTGCGAAATATGCCTTGTTACTGTGAAGACCACCCACGTGTTTAGTTATGGCAGCCATCTCCCATTTCGAAGAGAGGCCTGTGATGCGATAACCCCAGGCCTTGCCGTTTCCGAAGCAGAACTGTGTGAGGATTCTAAGAACCCATTTTCGCACTGGGATAATAGACCCTTTCTTTTGGGCAAGAGCCTTGTACAAAATTAGGTGTCCAAGACACCGGTGATCTGCGCCTTATACCTGCATTTTCTGTACGACATCAGCGGCAAACAGTAGTCCAGTGACGACATCCGATTCGCACGTAGCTCTCCACGAACCATGTGGATGACAATCCCGCCAGTTGCCCATCCAGGACCCGGCCTTGGCATCGTGACTAGACCAGCCAAAACCGAGCATGTGAGGCGATCCAGCTGCGTCTCGCGGTCCACGTCATTCGCGTCTTTTTGCTTTCGTTCCTCAACATCTCTGCGTCGTCCCTGTTGTCGCATCACGCCGGCCCGGGATGCTTGCCCGTCAGCCACTCGAAGGCTTATCATCCTCTCGCAGGGCCTTCGACTCTCCCCTCCCCCGCTAGCTTTCCGCAACGCCCCATTTCGGTCCTTTGGAGCCTAAGACCGAGCACTCCATCCACGGCGGCATGGCTCACGCCAACGCCAACGCCCCCTTAGCGACGCCTCCTTCCCCTGGCGCCGCCCGAACTCGCCGAGACTCCCTGGCCTCGACCTCAGCGTCCTCGCAGGTCGATAAAGCTCAGCTTGCTCTGACCCTCGACAAGATCCACACGTCAGCCAGCCAGACGGGTGTCTTAACCACATTTAACGACTTTGCTCCTCCCCCGGGCAGCCTTCCGGTGGCAGAAAGCAAGGGTACCGCTGGCGATCTGGTGCAGCAGGGCTTGAGCGGCCTCTACAGCAGGTTCAAGGAGGCCGTTAGTGCCGTTGGGAAGGCGACCGTTCAAGAGCCGGATGAGGGCGACGGCCAAGATGGCGCGTCAAAGAAGAACTCGGCCTCTCCCCTTCCACGAGGGGAGAGTGGGGCCACACACTCAACCTTCGATTCTACCGCGTCCTCAGAAATACCGACGTCTGGCACCATGACTTCGTCTGGTGCCATGACGGCTGACTCGTCTTGCCCACCTCAGTCATCAAAAGCTTCGTCCATCACAACAGCGTCGGCCCCCAAGACGGGCCCTTCAAGCGCGCAGAGCTTAATCAATATGGCCAGGGGCGTTCCGACCACAGCCAGCGGTGCTGTTGCGCCGGTGGCGACAAAGGGGCTGATGGAGATGGAAACTTCGCGCGGCGTGCCCAGTCAGTCCGAAGAGCAGTCAATACGAAGCACCGGTCGGAGGAGTCTAAGCAGACCCGTTGAGGGCACTCCGGCCCCCAGCCTCTCTGGAAACCCCAGCTTAGACAGCCTGTCCATCACCGACAGAACAGCCGTCACCAATCGATCCCGACGAGACGATGCCCTCAGTATTGATGGGAGCACCGAAACACCGACAAGCCCAGTTACCAATACCACCGAGATGCGGATCTCTTCAGCTTCATCCCGGGTGCCGCCGGGGGATGTTATGAGAAAACCTACAGTGATAGACCGCATTGCCTACTCAGGGGGCGCTACCCGCTCGCGATCCTCATCTATGGAACCAGGAACAGCCGAACCGAGTCCTGTCAGCACCTCGGCTCACAGCTCGGTGTACCATGATTCCTTCGCGCACAACGAAAGACCGCAGAGGCTGCAGTCTGGTGCTATGAAAATCCCCGGTACGACGACGAACGAGGGCGCCCCTGAAATGGTCAATGCGAGGTTGGAGATGATGCGCAAACAGGTCCTCAGCAAGGAATTCTGGATGGCCGACGAGACCTGTAAAGAGTGCTTCCTTTGCGGCACGCCTTTTTCGGCTTTTCGGCGCAAGCATCACTGCCGGACATGTGGCTGCATCTTTGACTCAAAATGCACCTCGAGCATATCTGGGCAGAAATTCGGTGTGCAGGGCTCCTTGCGTGTCTGCAAGACCTGCCTCAACGTCATCAACCGTCGATACGACAGCGGCTCGGACGATTCAGGTGATGAATACTTCCCTGCAATATTCCGGCCAAACCAGCCCACAGCCCAGGCGGGGGCAGCTAAACCAAGGACCGACGACGAGATGAGCATCTCAGAGCGGACCGAGCAAGCGGATGACAACCGGACTGCAACCACGCCGATGATGGCTATTCCAGCGACACGGCGAGTGGGCGATGGCAACCGCAATTCTGCGATCTTGGAAATAGACACGGGCATGCCACAGCTCAGTCGCCCAAGTTCATCCCGATCACTCAAATCGCTCTCAAACAGTCGACCACAGTCCTCGGGCCATCGTAGGCATCACTCTAAACACAACTTCCTCACGAGGTTCAAGGCCACTGCCGAGGAGCGGGCTCCGTTTCGCAAGCCGGTCAATGACGAACACGGGAAAAAGTCTAAGCTGAATGCCTTCCATGACGATAACATCATCGACCCGGAACTCGCTGCGTTTATGTCTGACGAGTCAAGCGGCGACGAGCAAATGGGCATCTTCGCAACCATGAATAGCAACGACATTCAGCCATCCAGCCTAGATCCAGACAGATCTAGCTTCGGGCCTTACTTGAACGCGGGGAAGAAGCACCGGTTTCGACATGGCGAGAAAAGTGTAAGCGGGCTGAGCTTCACCAGTCGCGGCCACGATGAGAGCGGGGGGCTGCCCAACCTATCAGTTCACACCAGACCGCCAAGACGGAGAAACCTCAGCACGGCCAGTGCCAGCGTGCATCACCTGCGATCCCCACGCCCAAAGTCGGGCATCTTCAAAGGAGTCACGATTTCGGCTGATGCTTTGTCAGCCTTTGAGCAGCCCGGGGTTCTCGACTCTGCAGTCATGAATACAGGCGATCCCGCTCAAGATGGGAGACCACACGAGGCCGGTCTGAACCCTGCAAGTATGCAGCACGTGAAGAAACTCTTCCGCCAGTTGCTTGCAGACGCTGACGTCTCTAATGCTGGCGCGTGGGAGAGGGCGTTGATACCAATCCTCGACAGATGTGCTGATGATGTCGATCCTAACATCCGCAATGGGGATGACATGGACATACGGCATTGGGTCAAGTTGAAGAAAATCCCAGGTGGTAGGCCAAGCGATACTTCCTACATTCATGGTGTCGTCTTCACCAAGAACCTGGCACTCAAAAGCATGCCTCGAAAAATCCACAATCCCAAGATCGTCATCATAACTTTCCCGATCGAGTACCAGCGGCATTCTGAGCAGCACTTTATGAGTCTGCAACCGGTCATTGAGCAGGAAAAGGAGTATCTCCGGATGGTGGTCAATCGAATCCTCAACCTTGAGCCTCAGGTTTTATTAGTCGAAAAAAGCGTTTCGGGGGTAGCGCTACAATACTTAGCAGAAGCGAACGTCGCAGTCGCATACAATGTCAAGCCTTCGGTGATTGACGCCATATCGAGGATCGCAAACATGCCAATCATCTCGTCTATGGACATGTTGAGCTTGGGTGTACGCGTCGGCTCTACCGAGCTCTTCGAGGTGAAGACATACGTAAACAACGAAATCAAAGGCAAGAAAAAGACATACATCTACGTCGCCGGCTGCCCAAAGGACCGCGGTTGCACGATTGTCCTTCGTGGTGCCTCGAGCCAGGTGTTGGCACGGATGAAGAAGATCACGGAGTTTATGGTTTATGTTGTGTACAACCTGAAGCTCGAATCTTGCCTGATGCGCGATGAATTTGTGCATATCCCCGAAGAGATTTCCATATCGCCGCCTGCCTCATCGAGACAGCAGACCGACGAGAGTCTTTTACTGCCAGCATCCGACGGTACACCAGAACAGAACAGCCAGAATCCGGCTGTCTTGGTGACAGGCCCAAGTTCAGAAGGCGAAAATTTGTCCCAGTCTGTCGCTAGTGTCGCTGCGGACGGTGAACAGCCCGCTCCTGTTGACCCAGTTCGGCCCGTGCTAGATCAGACCAAGAGACTTGTGTCTCTCCACGAGTCTCATACAAGCGTCTCGCAGGAGAGTCAGGTGCCAGAGGACGTGCCAATGCCGACATTCTACAGCGACATGGTAGCAAAATACGAAACAAGGATCCTATCCGCATCGCCATTTGTGAAGTTCACGCAACCATATCTACTCATGAGGGCACGAGAACAGGAGAGACGCCTGGTTTACTTGAAACGCCTCCGCGACCAAGATATTGTGGAGGACCTAGGCGAGAAGCAGGAGCTCACACAGCAACAGTTCCAGCTTATCAAGCCTGAGATGGTCCACGAGATTGGTCAGAAGGCCCCGCGCCAGATCATGGAGGTACTTCATGCCGTCCATGACGTTGAATACGATAAGGCCCTTCATAATTACCAAACCCAGACCAGACAGTGGGAGACCTACATCCAGGGCAGCCTTGATCTCTTCGACCCTTACTCTCATCAGAACATCGTCGTGCTCTACTCGGTTACCTGCAACGCCACGAAAATTCCCTGCGCGGAACCCGGCTTGATCGCGATCGAGTTCTATAACGAGCACGCCGACGCCAGCGGTAACCTGGATCCGGACTTCACCTTGGGACAGTACATCGAAGATGTGTGTGACAGTGCTGATTCAATATGTCACTCCAATGGCTGTGACAAAAAGATGGCTGAGCACCACCGAACCTATGTCCACGACAACGCGCGCATCACCGTTATGGTTGAGGATGCGCCGAAATGGCCTAGTAACTTCCCCGAGAAACCCCAAGAGAGGGATGGCGAGAAGGACGGAACCGGCATCTGCATGTGGAATTACTGTAAAGTGTGTAACAAACATTTTGGTCTCATGCCGATGTCGGTCAGTACCTGGAAGTACTCGTTCGGGAAGTATCTTGAGCTGTCGTTTTGGAACAGGGGACTACGAGTGCATCCGCAAATGGAGTGTGAGCATGACCACCGCACGGAACACATCCGGTACTTTTACTATCTGTATCGCGATATTGCCATCAGAGTGCACTACGATCCAATTGATCTCTATGAGATCATCGTTCCAAGACCCAGGATCACATGGAAGGTGGATCTCGATTTGAAGCTCAAAAATGACATATTCACCAAGGCGGAGGAACGCTGGAATCGGTTCATAAACTCGGTCAAGGCTAGGCTGAAGAGTATCAGGATCGACAGCGTCCTTCCGGATAAGGCCGAGGGTTGCAAGACTGAAGTCGAGCGGTTGACGAAGAAAGCTCATGAAGACCAGTCCGACCTTCTCATCACTCTTCAGGCTGCATATATGAACTCAAAGTACTATGAAATCATCCCTCTCAACGTTGTCGTCCGCGAGATGCTCGAGAAGTCGTCGGACTGGGATGCCGCCTTTGCCAAATTCGAGGCAGATTTCCTCTCCGATAAAGACGTTCGGCAGTTGACAATCATCCAGCTGAAGAAAATATTTACGGATAACGAGTCTAAGGAGTCTTTGCCGACTACAGACGGCACTACGTCGGTCGGGTCGGAGTCGGAAGAGAAAACAACACCTACGACGACCCAGACGAGCATACCTGAAATCGACGAGAAACCATCTCAGCCGGCTGATCAGGAAGCGAGCCCGCTGCCTGAGACGCCCCTGTCCCCTACAAGTGATGTGACTCCGTTGGCAAAGGAGGCCGCAGCCATGCAAGCGGATCAAATCCTGGACAGAGTTGACCCGCTTGATCTTGCAACACCGCACTCACCGGGCTTGACAAGGAATATGTTGATTTCCCCGGATGATGCTACAGATTTATCGAAAGCGCACGATGAACAACTAACTCGCCCCACGCCAACACCACTTGCCACACCTCTTTCGAGACAAGGTGACGGCCCACCCGCAGCGCCGGCGCCTCATATGAATCTGGCAGAGAAGGTCGAGCAACTGCGTCGAGAGCACCGGGCGGCGTCGAGCGATGGGGGTAGTTCTATCGCCGGTTCCGAGAGCACGAGCGACGGCACACGGCCCGGGTTGGGCACTCTGTCTCGCCGGGCAGGTTTGACGGTGTCACCTCCTATTGCCCGAGCCATGTCCCAGCCGGTTGGGACGCTGCCTAGAACGCAGTCTGCCATCGGGAAGCTCCTTAAGGAGCAAAAAGCACAGGACTCGCAAGGTGCCGTCAAAGAAGAAAAGAAGTTCACCGATAGAATCGGGATTGGAGCCCTCAAGAACCGAAAAGCAGGCCCCTCGGGCATCCCCCGATACGTCCACAAGCGGGAATCCAAGGTATCTACCCTTGCCAGGCATTTTGAACAGCTTAGCCGGGAATTCGAGAAGGAGCGGATGAGAGATCGCAAGCAGCGTGCTGCGAAGATGCAGAATACGCGAGCATTCTTGCCTCGCACTTCCACAAAAGCAATTGTAGAAGTATACGAAGATGTAGACCAGGCTGTGCAGGAGCCCGGCCCATCAGACGATGATCATATTGACAAGAAGTCAATGGAGACCTCTACCGCTGCTGGGACGACGCCAGATGATTCTCAGACCAGACCCTCAGACTCGGGACTTGAGTCGCCGAAGGAACCGCCGTCACAACCTACCACTGAGGCAACCACTGCTGAGGTAGAGGTAAACGAGAACCACCATGAAAGCCAGGCTGGGTCAGACGATGAGGGCGACGGCAGTGATGCCGATCACTCCACGATTACTTTCGACGATATTATGCCCGGTGTCAAAGAGATTGCCGACTCTCTAGACCGGAACGAGGATATTCCTGAGCTGCCAAAGCATCAGAAAAAGAGCCTCATGACGATGTTGACAAACTTCTGGGCCGAGCGGTCGTCCAGCGGGTGGACGCCGCTAGAATATCCTATCAACCCTTCGGACCACATCTTCATCGACTCAGACGTCCTAGTAAGGGAAGATGAGCCAAGCTCTCTCGTTGCTTTTGCGCTGAGCTCTGAGGACTATAAGGTCAAGCTCGCAGACATCCGACAGCAATGGAAAATATCAAATCAGCGAGACACAGATGAGAGCAGCGATGGCCTAGAGATGAAAGCACCGCGGGTTCAAGACGCGAGGGGCCTGGCACCCGACGAGGGAGACCTTGAGAAAAGTCTGCTGCGGTCCACGGGAACCCACTTGAAGTATCAGTTCACTGAGGGTTCCGCGAGGATGACATGCAAGATTTTCTACGCAGAGCAGTTCGACGCGCTCCGCCGGAAATGTGGCGTTGCCGACCGCATCATCGAGTCGCTGTCCCGCTGTTTGAAATGGGACTCCAAGGGCGGAAAGACCAAGTCTGTCTTTCTCAAGACGCTGGATGATCGGCTTGTCATGAAGTCACTCTCTCCAATCGAGACGTCGGCTTTTCTCAAATTCGCGCCGCACTACTTCAACATCATGGCTGAAGCCCTATTCCACGACCTTCCGTCGGTGATTGCCAAGATGCTCGGCTTCTTCCAAGTCATCATCAAGAACCCATTCACAAATACGGAGATCAAGCTGGACCTATTGGTCATGGAGAATCTTTTCTACGATCGTTCGCCGGTCCGCACCTTCGACCTCAAGGGTTCGATGCGCAACCGAAGAATCCAGTCGACGGGAGAGGGCGGCGAAGTCCTTCTCGACGAGAATATGGTCGAATACATTTATGAGTCACCGCTCTTTGCACGCGAACACTCGAAGCGGCTGCTGCGGGCCTCAGTGTGGAACGACACGTTGTTCTTAGCGAGGCAGGACGTCATGGACTATTCGCTGATGATCGCGGTGGACGAGGTCAAAAAAGAGCTCGTCGTCGGCATTATCGACTGTATCCGAACCTACACGTGGGACAAGCAGCTTGAGAGCTGGATCAAAAACCGAGGGTTTGCTGGCGGAGGCAAAAGGGGGCCGACGGTGACGAGCCCGAAGGAGTACAAATCTCGATTCAGAGAGGCGATGGCTAGGTATGGACTACTATATCCCTTCAAAACAAAAACGCGGACGAAAGACAATAAGCTCACGTTCACCTTCACAGATACATCTTACAAGCTCCAAACTGCTGGCATCTTTTCGGAAACAGTCTCGGTCCGAACCCGACAACTCCTAGAACGAGATTTGAGGGTGATGTGTGATGACAAGTGTACAGGCGCAAGCAAAGCAGACGAGAGATACCCAGGTGTGGCTTTTTTTCGTTCCTTTTTTATGATGATGACGATATTTATGGCGACCATGGTGTTTCTCAGACGGTTTGCGTGACAAAATTTGGCTGGCATGGCGCTAAGGAGGGGAGAGGGAATTGAAAGACACAAACTAGAAGGGAACTGCGAGACATCTCGAGTGTATGGGCACATGGCAAGCCAGACACAAATGTCTGTTTTAGCAGTCATCATTTGCATGGATATCGGCGAGGTCTCTCATGTACAGATATCACGTATAGCTCGGCACCGTTTCTCATGACGAGAGGGCCGGAGCGGTGTGCTGAGCAAGCGCTATGAAAATACCGTTGCATTACGAAAGAAAATGGCACAAACGTCCCATGTCGCCGCAGAGATAGCACGAAGCAATCCACTACATCGTGATTAGACTACCATGGCAAATGCGAACTACGGGTTTCCGCGTTGTCATTTGCAGCGAATTGCTAGAATACCTTGTAAACGCGCGCTTTCGGGTTGATGAAGGCTGCCAATGTCGACAGTGCCCGATCCAAGGGATTTGGGGGCGGGATCCCTCATGCAAAGTTGATTTTGTGGAGGATAACAATAACATAAAAGACGAAATGGGTTTGGTTATGCCATAGCAAATCGTTCACAACCCAGAACCTACTAAATTGCTATCCCACGTCTACCATTATTGAAACCCTTCGAAACCCGGAACTAACCCGATCGTTACCGATTACTAGACCATCAGTGACAGATAGTCGAACCAACAACTTTGACAACTTCTCCCATATATCCAACAGCTCGAGTTGCAGAACTCCAAAACGGTGTGACATCCCCGAAACCCCCAGAGTAACCTTCACAGATGCACCTCATTCCCTGCCCAAATGTTTAACACTTCGCATACTAAAATAAGATGGTTGGTATCAAACTCCGTGACTCAGCTTTTTTTTCTGACACCCCAAACAAAACCCATGACCAGTCCGATAGCACCCTTATCGAGTCTGACAGCCAAGATCAACGATCCCTTGGCTTTCGTTCGTGTGCCTTCCCACCGCATATCCTGTCACCGACCACGGAACCCTGGGAGGTGCCGATTGGGTTTTGTGGCTGGGACTGCGCCATCACGACCCCACATGCCCCTGCCGAGTCCCTGGGCTTCTGGCCCTGCGGCGTCCGGGGGCGCCAAGAATGCTAATACCGGCGATCCTAGCAGATCTTAGATCTGCCGAGCCGTCGGCGTCGGGAACAGCATTGCTTTTTTTTTTTTCCCTTTCTCACCTGACCATATGCTACGACAACCACCGATATTTCCCCGCGACTCGTCGATTTGTCAGTCCGGCACCGCCGGGGTTTTCGCGGATTCCAGATTACATCTCTTCTGACGGTAACAATAAGCCGAGCGATGACTCCCCCTCGGAGGGAGGGAGGCTGAGTTCGCCAATCCAGGCCGAGGGCACGGTTACACGACCTCTTCCCGTGGGACTGCATCCTCGCACAACCTCCTCCCAATGCAAAATCCTCCGAGAAATACTCCTATGACAGCATACCTCAATCGTCACGGCATATCCCTCGTGCAAACCCCTCGAATGCGAATAGGCTACAAGCCACATAATTCACAGCACCACTTCCCATCACACCATCACTTCACAGACCCCCACGGCTCCGGTCCCGTACGGGAGTGACTAAACAAATAGCCACGGCCGACCCACGTCGCCCGCCTTTGCACTTGGCAAGAGGGATTACGTTCGCATCTTGCGCGTAGGGCAAAAAACAACCCAAATAGTACCAAGCAAAGATCTACTCCCAGCCGCCTTGGCCTGCAGTGACACAGTAATACCACTCTCGCAGTAAACAGACACTAACAGAATCGGAGATCCAAACTCCGAGTCTTGGCTTCCGGCAGGCAAGGAAGGCGCGGCGGATGGGATGGGAACACGAGGGGCTCAGATGGCGATGGGATGTTTGCAAGTCGGAAGGGAGCAAGTATCGCCGAAAGCTAATGTGCAATATCTCAATCAATGATTGGTTTGTCGCGGGCCAAATTACATAGCAGAATGGCGAACTCACCTGAGTTCATTGCCAGCGTGGGAGGGGCAAAAGCGCAAGCAGACTTCAAGCAGATCTCACACAACAGTTGGAACTTGCAGATGGAGTGACTGTTGATATTCAGGCAGAGCTCATGATAATCAGACCATGGCAACCAGTTGTAATCCACCCCCTCGAATCGCTGTGCGACTTGGTACCTATGCCGGCTACCCCGAGCAAGACGTCTCCGTGACGCCGTTCACCTCAATTCTGGGCCTGTCCCAATACATTTCCAGATCTAAGGGGATATAATTGCATTTTTTTTCCCCGTCTTGTGAATAAAACCAGCCGTTGAATAAGGCGCAACCTCGCAGGGAATATCGCTGAATCATGGCCCGGAATGGGCAAGTGAGAAAAACATCATAAGCTTGCCGTGCGTGGCTTGCCTGGTATTAAAACATGTAGGAGGAAAGGCCGAAAGTCGCCGAGTAGTCGTAATCATGTGAGTAATCACTCGACCGCAACTTCAAAGAAGTCGCCCTTCTTGTCGCCGTCTTGATGTCCGAGTCGGAGAAAGCGGAACGCGGTCTTGGAACCGTCGCTGCTGAGGCTAGATGTGCGTCGCTTCGCCGCCTCAGCCGCCGCTGTCTCCTCCTTTTTGGCAACCTCAGCGAGGGCTTCAGCCGTCAGAGGCTGTTTATCCTTGACTTGTGGGACGCGGGAGTTCGAGGTGCTTGGGACCAGCGACAGGAAGTTGGAGGGGCGGCGCGGCCTATAAGCGTCGGCCAGCATATCGAAAGAGGTGGTTTTTCTTTGGGTAAAGACTTTGGTGGTGAGGCTCAGGTTTGCGAGCGTTGCCGGAGAAGCTGTGTGACGGAAGAGGGACGGTGTTGCGAGATGTTGATGGGGAAAATAGTGTGGAAGAAAAAAAGTCAAAGAGGTGGAGAGGGCTTTATATGTTGTACATCGCTTACCAAGTCTAACCGCCGACGGATCGCCATGGATGGTTCCAGTTCTTCTCAACGGTGCTCCGCAACTGTGTTCACATGACAGGACCTCATAACTGATTCCCCCATCCTCAGCTCGTTTCCCACCTCGTCTCCATGAAGGCAGATGATCACAATGCCCGGCGGGGCGCGGGGCTCCGGGGCCATGATTGGGCTCGACATGGGACTGTGGCCCGGCCTGTCCAGGCGACTGAGCGCGGCACGTGGGGTCACAACTGGTCAATTGGTAAAAAGCATTGGCAAGCGCAAAAGCCCAAAGCCTTTGCTATCCGCACTAGCCGCAGCGCGAAACCCCCAAGTCCCTAGCGCTCAACCGGAGTGCAAAACAGGCCAAAATGCTCGTCCCATGGTGGGATGATCGGAAACAGCAGAAATAACGTTTGATATCCGGGGAATGTGGAGAACAAGAGGCTCTGTCGCGTGCTTGCGGCTTCGAACCGGTCGCCGTGCCTTGCCCTCGGGTCGAGCGTGTCGTTGATTGGCCGTCCGGGAGGTCCTCGAGAATTCATCGGAGCGCCTTGGGCTGATGTGGGGCACGACGCGGGGAAGCCCGCTTGGTGTGACCAAGTTCGGCCGCCGCGCCCGTCCAAGTGTGGCTTGTGCGCCAACACCGAGACTAGCCGGGCTTAGTCCTCACATCTGCCCACTCCACGATGGAAGCCGACGCTATGTCCTTTCCGGCTTTCCTGTCGGGCTATTCCGTCCCGGACGCCTCTGCCTTTAGCAGAACCGGCATTGGTGGATTGGCCGCAGCCAGCCACGAAACAGCGATACCACTCAGGGGCTACTGGCTGCCCCCAACACCGAGTGGGCCAGGGGAGGGAGAGTGTCAACATACCAACATCCCTCCTGCAGGGGGCCACGGGTTTTCGCAATCGCCTCATAAACCACCTTCAAAGAGTCTCACGCCTTGCCAGCCAATGGACTGGCCAAGGTGTGATATCCGTGAAGTCCAAGACGGCATGCCTAGGACAAACATCCCGGGGTAAGATGAGGTTTTTGTGATCACCGAGGAGCAACCGTCACCCAACCAACAGACTAAAACGCGCAATCCCGTCTTCCGCGACCGAGATAGAGCTGGTAGAAGGGGCCGCCTCGCTACGGTCCGTGCCTACGGCGTGCCTACGGAAAGGAAAAACGGCGCTAGGTCTGCTGTTGGACCTCATCCCGTGCCTTGCCATGCATGTCTGTCATCAAACGGGCCGGGACGATACGAGGCATCGCAGGCAAAGGCGTGGATGGTGTTCTTCCACTCGCTGGTTGGATGGGCGGGTGTTTAATGGGTCAATGCTTCGTTGGTCCGTTGATGGGGCGTCGGCGTCGGCGTCGGTGGGTGCGGTTCGGCAACAGCACGTAGCATATTTGGGGCGTCGACAGGCATAGCGACATGTACCTTCGTTCCAGGGGGACTTCGAGATACTTGTCTCTTTCCCAAGGTGCCCGACACCGCTGATCTGTTTCCCACCCTCGCCGTGCTGGATGTGACCTGGATTCACGGGTGCCACTTTTCTCTAATATAGTGTGAGACGTATCAGCAAGACCAGGAGGGAGGGAAGTGCGTCTACCCACCCAATAAGCTGTGGGCGAAGGGAACAGCGTGACACTCATCATGTGCGAAAACACACAGGAGTGCGAGTCTTCGTCCGTCCCCGGAATGTTCGGAGGATAGGAAGACTACGGTCCTTCATCTTAATTGACCAACGCCTAGATGAGTGAACCTACATTTCAAAGTGCTAAATGTTGGGAGACAAAGATGCCCAGGGCGAGCGGCCCGTCTCTGGAAGCAGGGAGCCCCCTCCCCTTGGGTGATTTGGTTGCCTTGAAAGCACCCCCGATGAGCCGACATTGCCAGCAGAAGTTCCTTAACTGTCCAGGGTTAGGAGGTTCAGTATGGTACCGGGGACGTAGACGAGACCATTCAGATGTGATACATGTCGAAGGGGCTTTTTGGCGTGACCCGAGAGACTGGAAACATGGGTCTGGCGCCTAAGTCCCTCGCTGATTGGCAGAGGCCACGAAACTGTAGCTTCTGTCACCGCAGTGAAGCCTTGAGACACGCGGATAACAACCGCGTTCCCCTTGTTTTCTGAGCTCTTGCGCCTGCACGCGGCAAGCATTGTCGGACTTGAGTTGTGCCCGCTGTGCCCGCCGTGCCTGCCGTGCCCTCTGTCCCAAGATTGTACAGAACATCATCAGGCTTTTGGCCAGCCGAGCTGCAAGTCAAGAGGCCAACGCCCCGGGTACGACGGTCGTGAGCGAGTTTGTAGATGTGTCCACCGCAAGGGCCCGAATCAAATCTCCTCTGCCTGCGGTGCCTAACGGCCTCGGTATCGGGGTGGTGCCGGCTCCAGTCTCCCCACCTACACCCAACCCATTAGTGACCGAGAAATAGTTTCCCCTTTACGCCGCAAGAAGCTAACCCGGGCAGAAATGACCTGCTTGAAGATGTGGGTGGCAGGTCCTGCAACGGGCATTCGACGACTCGTACCCCTCCAAGATGGCCTCGCTCGTGGGTGATCCAATCCGGAGACGGAGACAGAATGCCGATAAGATCATGTTTTACGCCACCTAACATTGTGGCATCGGAGGGTACCCATGGTGGCACAGATGATAGCGTGCGGTCCGTCCAAGGGATCTTCACCGATTTGACATTGCGGCATCCAAACGACACAGGCTGCCAGGGCACCTGGAGCGGAGATGGGTGCCGCAAGGGGCGACCGCGAGACAAGACAGAGGAAACGAAACGGCCGCGGTTCCCGAATCTGAGTTGCTTGGGGGCCTCACGGCCACGATGGAGGCCCAAGTGTCAGGGGGAGGAAAGTGGTGGGTTTCCGGTCCATAAAGCGGCTCAGAGCGAGCAATGCCGGCGGAGCACCTTACAAACATGGCCGCTTCGTGGGCCGCAGCGTTCTGGAAGTAGTTGGAACGGAAGGGTGGACGCGATATCTGTGGATGGCGTTCCGAGACCCCTTTTTGGGGGCGACCAGGGAAAGTCGAAACGATAGACGGGTCAACTAGCCGGCGGACTCCGCGAATCATCTGGTTGAAGGAGCCGAATTGACGATTGTCAACCAGCATGTTGTGAGACTGACTGCAGGACAGGACTTTCTTCGATGCGGGAATGGTCAGTTCAACGCCATCCAAGACAAATGTGCAAAACCCCCCAAGGGCTCCGAAAGCGGTCGCGTAGGAAAGTTCCACAAACCCAGCGATCGCTGGGTTGAGGTTGACATTTGCGGATTGGCTCCTCGTGAATCGCGCCTGCTGCGGGGCGATGGCCGGGGAAGACACCGCGCGGGCGCCGGGTGGGAGCCGAGTCTGGGAAGGAACGAACCGCGCTGCTGTTCCATGATTGGTCAAGCTGGAGCTAGCTGAGCGCACGGTCCACTGAAAGGAAACGCTCGATGCATACGCCCGTCAGCTTCGACTGTGGCAGCTCAACCCGTTTGTATTCAAGGTCGCTTCTCGTCCTACTCGTTCTCGAGCAAACTACCTACGCAGCAAACGAAATATTTCTTGATCGTCTTGCGCAGCTACTGAGAATCACCCGCTATTCTCGCTTTATGTCAGATGAGGCCGGCTTCGGCCAACAGCAGCGATGGCCTGACCTCCAGAAGCCAGACCTGACGGTTGGCCAGATATTGGGACGAACGGGCTCGGCCTGCTGTATCGCTCAGCAGTGATGAAGTGAGCACACCAAACGCTCGGTTTGTCGCTTCCGGCTCCCCTCAACGGCGACGGGGCTGGCTGCACGGGAAAAGACTCCCAGTTCCCTGCCTTGGCGAGTTTTGCAACCCTGCTGGTGTCATCTGAAGTGCCCTCACTACAGTGTGCGAACCTCCAAAGCCCGACGGCACAAGGGATTCGCTCGCTGTCACCTTCCTACCCACTAGCTTTCCATTCGCACGCTTCCCGTCGTCGTTGGTAGTCTGCTATGACACTAGCCCGTTCGCCGGAGGAAGACGGGAGGGAGCTCGAGCAGCAATTCGGCGATGCGGTTTTATGATTCCTTGGACGCCCGTCAATCCAAAATTGCCTGGGGTGGCCGCGAACATGCGGCCTACTCATCAGCCTCGATTCTCCCACATCTCGTAGCGCAACCACAGGGGTGCCTCATTCTGCAAACAGAAAGATCCACTACTTGTTGATCCCGCATCTTGCCCTACCGGTACCATTCTCTCGGACCAGTGCCGATACCTAGATTGTTCCGCAGGTGTCGCGACGAGCAAGGGATCAACGTGGAAACGAGGACTCATCCGCTCAGCCACAGGCTCTCGGCCTCCCATGCCGTTGTGTTTTGCTTCATCTTCGACTGCCCCGCCGCATGGGGGTACGAACGGCCCGGGTAGGCACATGCTGTAGAATGTGTCTTGCTATCCCATTATCCCCGTCGACTGACGGCTGCAGGTGTCCACGCCCACGAACGCGCGGGCTAAACCAAGCCGGATAGGGCCTTAAGATGCGGGCCACCAACAGAGGGCCACTACAGAGCCTAATCGATCATGTACATCCCTCTGTGAATGCCTCCCCACGGATTCGATGGCTCTCAGCATGGCTCACCAGCATGCGGGTGGCGCAACGGGCGAGCTAGCAACAGCGGAGAAGCCCTTCTCGAGACCACACTAGATCATACCTCTTTCAGCTTCCCGCACCGGTCATATCCATCCGCCCCTGAGACGGGGAGCAATGCGCAAGCGTGCATGCTTGGGGCATCACCCCAACGTCGAAGAGCTCTCGCCGCGGGTGATATGATAGGCCGGCTTTAATCCCTACCCCCTTGCCGCTCGACCGCTCGATGCCCCCCCAGATCGACCGGCGACCCGCAGCCATTATTGAGTTGTATGTACATGGCAAGCGGGGGTACCTCACGGCTACAGGGCCATCTCTCTTGCATCATCCATACGCACCGTAATCAAAATACGCAGGCCGTTGTCCTTGATCAGCACCAACGACTCTGGATCCAACCTCGCCCATCTCGCCCATCTTGCCACACTGCCCGGGTCTACCAGCCTGCAAGCACGCCAGTCCCGTCTCGGGTAAGGAGGTGGTAGCCGTCGGGATCAAGCAGACGGTATAACGACTGAACACTCTTCCGTCACGAGCTTTCCCTCTCACCACCACCACATCCCCAAGTTTCAAGCATATAAAGACCCCGACCGGGCCCTCCATCAAACATCATCTTCACCGCCTTCTCTCTTGTTAGCAAGCATATCGAAGAGACAGAACAGGCTCGATTCTTCAACCTATCTTTACCCTTCGAGACTCGCTTCTACCTGGCTCTCCAGCAACACCAGCTCACTAACATTATCAGCTCCCACGCCCTCCCTCTTTCATCACTCTAGAGACATCAAGATGTGTAATATGTGGACCTGGACCTTCACTACCTGCTCCTGCACAAAACCACAGTTTGTCGAATGCTCCTTCATGAAGACTGGGCAATACGCTGTTTGTCCAAAGGGTGTCACACCCCATAACCACGTCCAAGAAGGAGACTGTGGATGCAAAGCAACCACAGCATCCCGCACCTCGCGGAGACGCCATTGATCTCTGGTAGGAGCACATAACCGTCCGCAGCAGTTAGAGTACACAGTCTAACCAAAGTTCAACTATCCAGAAAGCCCTGGTTTGGCAGCACCGTCCTCACCGACCCATTACTCGAGACAGCGAGCTCAGAGATCCGGATACTGTCTAAGTCAATACAACAGTTACACCTTATCATGGTCTATTGGGTAGCATATTTTTGGCAGCTTTGCGAAAGTGGTAGAGAGGGGAGAATACTAAGGGGAAGATACCAGGGGAGGATACCAGTTGGGATGGATTACTTTGGGAGGATTGGTGATAAAAAAGCGCTATGCTCGCGGCTTCTTCCTTTCTTTGGCTGGGGTATTGCCCGGACTCTTGTATTCATTCTTACATTATATTGAGCTTGTTAGGAATAGCTTCGGAAGCACGAGGGGTAGCCCCTGTGGTCCTTCCTCTCACTCGACAACACCACCTTTGGCTTCTCTCCTTCAATATTGCCGCCACCACTGTGCGTTGACACTTTGTCTCGTTGATTTCGAGGTAGATTACAATCCCTATCAGGAGGAGAAACAGAGCTACTGTCCTGTTTGATCAGAAAGTCACCGAGAAGTTCTCCATGAAACTGGATCCTGCTTAGGAGGACATCAACCTATTCGAACCTGGACGGTAGTGTACCTAGGGGGGGGACGAAAAATGGGAGCAAATAATGATGGGATCCCCTCCGCTTCCTGACCTCTGCTCTAGTGCAGACTACAGCAACTTGCCGTGGCCTGCCACAACCCGGTAGGACATGCAGGTGATGTGAATGTGCGGGCCGCAGTGGGGCCTGTTCCTATGTTGCCACGAAACAGATGGGAAATGCCTTGGTAAATTCCGCTCTGGCAAGGAGGTGGCGTTTACACAGATATGTACGGGATGTGTGTGAAGAGAGAGCGCGGGGGTGTGAACGGATACGTCGGGGTTACACTCTCCAGCAAACTTCGGTAGGGCTAGAGAAAGGAGAGCGGGTTGAGGAGGAGGGGGGACTGCTCGCCCTACAGTTGGTCTCGGCTTCGAATATCTGCATCGGACGGAAGGGAAGGGCACGGGGGAGGATAAAACAAGATGCTGCGAGGTACTTTGATGTTGGCTGTCTTGTGCTGCTGTTGGTGCGCTTTCAGCCTTGTAGCTCTTAGAAGTTGTGTAGCCGCGGCGCCTCGTGTTCAGCGGGCGGGCGAGGTACTGTTCGCGTCACTTACCCGAAGGTGAAGACGGAATTCCCATAGGCCAATCTTTTGGTTGGTCCTTTAAAGACCTAACCGTTTGTATCACAGGAGCCGGTCAAAACTTCGGCGTGACACCTGGAATGAAAGCGTGCATGATCTGAATCCTTCCGCGTGCCCCCCAAGGGTGTTCCCCAGACTAGACGGAGGCTCAGGGGAGCGCCGCATCGGTGCCGTCCCCACCAAGTCCCTGTCGTCAAAGTGGTGGCCAAAGGGTTAAGACGATGGCCGGGCGGGGGTCATTGTCTCATTTCCTGACCAAGGGCTTTTTTCCATGCCGGTGCCCCGACTCTCATTGACCTCAGCCTCCAAGTACTTTTTTTGTTAGGAATGGGTCTCGAGAGTGAGAGAATGGCGATGTCCATATGCAGGTTAACACAGAAGTACGCATCCATGTGTTGGCCCGCGAGCGCTGTCGCCCAGCGTCGATCCGCCTTACCTGAGCTCTTCCTGGCGGGAGGATTCTCAGGAGCGGTTATTCTTGCGGCGGGAGCTGAAGACAAGGCAACGGCAAAGCGGCCAGATCCGATGGGATCCGAATGATCTGGATCGGAACGCCGCCAATTGATTAAATAGGCGTTTTCTCGCCGCCGTAGTCACTACCCCTTGTTTCAATGTCATAGTGAGCCCGGCTCGTCGCTGCATCAGAATAGTGAACATCCGATCAACCCCACACGTACGGAGTAATCGAGCCTAGAACTGGGTGCTGAGCGTGAGAACGGCTCTTCAGTTGTGTGCTTTCAGGGGTGAGGAACATGCCGCCGCAGCAATATGATAAACCTCGACCATCCCAGTGTCTGAGAATGTGAGATACCTATGATACCGCACCACCGAGAAGGCTAGAGTCGTTGGCCGACCAAATTTCGCAAGCTCGAGATTGCATTCGACTATGTGTGGCCGAAAGTACGAAGTGCTTGTCGATATATTCCTCGCAGTCCTCATGGAAACTGTTGTGCGGATAGCTGCAGCTCCTCCACATCATGTGTTAGATCGTGCGCGACGGCATAAGCTGCGAGGCGTCGGCCAGGATCGAGCCTATCGTCACCTCACTATGATAAGGGGGGATGTCTCGACAGCTAAATCAAGTAGATACGAACCATTTCCTTCCAAGCATGGCCCATCAGCGTGCGGTTTTTTATTTTTGCTCTTATACATGGCGTCCAGGTTTCCAAGCCCTGAAGGTGCCGGCGCTTAGAACGCATGTGACTCTCTATCGCATCTCGCGCTGGCTTGACGGCTGCATACCGCGACATCAAGGAGCTTCGAGCGAGCGCACAGATGCGTACTGTGAGCCTACCACCACCTGCGAGAAATGGGGATCCGATTAGCTGCCAATGTGGGAACCAGCAGATGGACCAGACGGCCGAGAGACGGAGACGAGGCGCTAGCCTTCAACGCAGTGTGCGCAACAACGGGGAACTCTAACGCCTCTAGAGTCCGACGCCAACAGGAGTTGGAGGGATGGGTGAAATCACCAGAACATCATCCGTGATGCCACCCACACTCGGAGGACAAGGGGATTCGAGGTAGGGAGCTTGCACGGAGCACTGTTTGATTTGAGCAATTGGCGGCAGCGAACACACAGTGCGCATACTGGGTTTAGGTACTGCGGCAGGAGCTATCACTCCCGGAAACCCTGGCGGTGGCAGGCAAGCAAGCATTAGTGAGCAGGCAAGCAGGCAACCGCGTCCGTTGGTGTGTGCCGCGCTCGGAGAGGCAGGAGAGGCTGGAACGTATGAGGGAGGTCGGTCGTCGGCAGTGGAGGCAGCTACCCAGAGTCGTGCATCAACGTGAAAAAAAAGAAAATTTCCCCGAGTTTGACAGGCCAAGGCGCTCTTCGGGATGGAGTAGACGGGAAGGCGCAGAGGAGTGCCCCGGTTGGCTGCGCGGCTGCTTCAGCTCCCTGGTCGATCAAGGCTCACTTATATGCACTTACCGGGGCACGCCACCAAGCGTTACTTGATGCGGTTGACTGGGGATTTGACTCCCCGCCCAGCCTCTGTTTCACTCGACGACATCCCGAGCTTTAGTTGCCACGGTATAGACAACCGCAAAAAGCACCATGTCGTTGGTTGCTGTGTTACCTCCCCCTATGCGGTTGGCTGTGGAACGAGAGCACGCTAACTACCGGATAATTCTTCTAGGGGTGCACGGAAGGGTTGGGTGGAGGCCAACCAGCTCCCGTGCGCTACAAGAGAGCAAGCGCAACATGGAACAGCCGCGTACAGCTCATGGCATGCAAAATATGTCCGAAAACAAGCTTGTGTGAGGGCGTACTGGGTCGTGACGGTTCTACGGTTCTATTTCCCGGTGTCCGTCTCCGTCTCCCTCTCGGGGATTGGACGTGGTACTGTAGAGCCCACTTGCCTTGTACGGAAGTGCTGCTTTCAGTGGGCCGGCGCGATGGCCGGTTGTTCATCTTGTTCAAATATGAGCAAGGCGAAGTCGCTAGCGAAGCGCGTTTCGACGTCTCTCCCAAGAACCACCAATCAGCTGCCTAGGCAGTACACCAGTGATCAGATGACTGCCAGGGACAAGCGACGGAAGCGCAGGCGGCCTGCATCGATGATTCGATAGGTCCAATTGTGACCAAGAAATTTGCAGTGACGCAACTCTGACAGGGAAGTGCCAGGGGACGGGGAGCAGAGTATGGATCGTACCTACCCTGCCTCCATGTGCGACTTTCACCGCGCTCGACACACATGGTGCGTTGCATCAGGACGCCGCCAAAAATTCCCATCACCTGCAAGCGACGCAGGCAGACTGACGGACGGACGGACGGGACCGGAAACGTTGCGCTTGTTGACAGTCCGGGAAGACGCCGATCCGAGCCCGCCCGCACCCACGTACTCGTTTCGCAAACACAAAAGTACCAAGCAATATATTCACGTGGAGTGCGCGCTCCTCGGTCGAGGCAGAGAAGTCCTTCATGACCGTGGTATCGTGTCGTCGCTGCAACCCCTTTTGCGCCGGCTAAGAAGCGAGCCTGTGGCCCAGGCGCTCTCGTGCGCCCTATCCCACCAGGGTCAGTGTCTGCGATGACTGTCTTCCGAGGTCGTCTCGCTGCCAGAGACATTTTGGCAATTTAGCGTATATAGCATGGTGCAGCTGTTGGTAGCTTTTGCATGCATCCCAACTTTCCCGGGGCGGGAACTCAACGTGCATGTGCCGTATAAGGCAGCGCCCAGGGCCACCAGGCCGCCGGTGTCTGGCGATTCGATGCCATCATTGAAAAGGAGACCAGAGGCTTCACCGGGCCGAGAAGGATCACCGAGCGTCTTGTCTGCCTGACCTAGCCCAAAACCCACTCGGAATGGAGTTTCGGGCATCCCGCGCCCAAGGACGGGAACCTGGAACCTCCTGGGACTCATGACCAACTTCACGCTTTACTGAGATTACAATCTCCCTCTCGAAGCCAACGTTCCTCTCTTTGTGTCAACATGACGTATCATCGCAATTTGGGCAGATCACTCCAGTCACTCCTCACCGACTAAGTGGTTTCATCATTTTTGTTCGGTTGCCTATCAAAGACGACCAAACCGTCCGCCCGAGTTTGGTAGGCTCCCTATCAGTCCCTACTGTACAGTCATTACACAACGTGCCCCTTTCTTTACCTTCTCGAGGGATGCGACGCCTCCGCAAGTCGCATATGACCAATCTTATGACACTCCGACTATTTTGTACCCATGTCTAAGGGCCCGAATGCATCTTTTGGCGTTTCTTTGGCAAACCTCGTTGCCGCGTCTATCAAATAGAAGCCTCGAATCTCGCATGTATACTCCCAAAGGAAATGGAAAAACGGACCGGAAGGCCCTTGGGCCTATCCCTCCTCGCACAAAGACGCGCAACCACTCGCTGCAATATTCCCATCCAGCGTGTCAAGACATAAAAGATCAATCGTTCGTTGGTGATGTCGGTGAGCTAGAAGTAGAGTGTAAGCAACCGGTCTGATGCGCAGCGATCTGGTAAACTTACTATTGGTCACCATTCCCTCCAGCAGCGCGACCAGGAGTCCTGGGCGTGAATGAAGGAGAGGTTGGCGAGTACCCGGGGCTTGTGGGAGACTGTTGCTGCCCGGGCGATCGCTGAAACGACGGACTTGTTGGGGAATAAGCATCCGGTGAAGTCGGAGACCAAGTCGGAGAAGCTGGAGAGTATGACGGAGAAGTAGGACGGAAGTTGGGGGAAGCCGGGCTGTAGTTTGGACTCGTGGGCGAGTACGACGGCGAAGTGGGCGAGTTGAACTGTGCTGGAGAAGTGGGCGAATAGTGTCTCGCTGCTGAAGGCGATACTGGCGAGTAGCTGGGAGACGTCGGGCTGTAGTTGGGGCTTGTAGGGCTCCCTGGCCTCATCATCGGTGACGTCGGTGAAAAAGACGGTGACGATGGGCTGAACTGAGGGCTCGAGGCGTACCGGCCGCCTGCATCGAGCAAAGGAGACGTGGGAGAATATCCAACAGCAGGTGACGAAGGCGAATATCCACCGTAGCTGCTGAAAGGCGATGTAGGCGATGTGGTAAATGGGCTCGTAGCACGTGGGCTTGTCGCAGAGTAGGGGTTGACCGAGGTCGGCCCGAAGCCGCCGCCATACTCAGTTGCGAAGCCGCTTGGGCTATCGGAGCCTGCGCCCTGGATGGGCGAGAAGTTGCCCATCGTCGGGGAGTAGCTTCCCAGAATACCGTTATCAGCCATCGGTGAGCCAGTATCGTAGGGCGTAGCAGCACCTTCCAGCTGAGTTCCCTTGATGGTCATTCCAGGCATGAGGCCCATGCGAGAATTGTCCGAGATGACAGTTTCGAGCATCTTGGGGTCGAGAAGAACGTCGAAGTGGCCAGTGCCCATTGGCGCCATCTGTCCCAACATGACGTTCTCAGAGACACCGCGGCAATCATCAAGCTCACCGACCGCGGCTGCCTCGAGCAGAATTTCGACAGTCTCTTCGAAGGAGCAGCGCATCAGGGCGCCTGTGTCCGCACGGTTGATACCATGACGGGTGACGGCAGCGATGCTACCTCTGTAGGTCATGACATCGACCAAGAGAGCCAGATGGCGATGGTTGACGTAGGAGCCGTCGAATGACAGCACGTCTGTAAGCTCCCGCATAAGGGCTGAACGGGCAGCTTCGATTCCAAACACGTCAACGATCTGCCACAAGTCGTTGGTATATGTCCGCGTGACATCCACGCCTTCCACAGTAAGGACTTCGCGAAGCGATGTCCCTTCTGTATCAAGAAACCACTCTAGTGTGGCGGGATTGTCGGATTTCTTAGTCAGCTGTCCGTTCTGCTCCTCAATGAGCTTTGAGCTCTTGTTCAGGAAAGCCTTCTCAATGCCCTGGACACCACGAAGGGTGCACTTGTCGAGTAGATGCTCCTCGAGGCGCTTCAGCATCACATCGTCCTCGATGATGTTATTGCCATCTTCATCCTTGTCATCGCCGCTATGAACACATCGGACGCGGATAACCATCTCCTCTGCATTGTTGTCGCTGAACACGACAGCAACGTCGTTCTTGTACGACTGCTTGATAGCATGTGCGACATCTTCGACCCGAAGGCCCTTATCAAGCATCTTTTGACGGTCCAGGGTGATTCTCAGCAACCAGCGTGATTGGTCCTCAATAGAATTCTCAGTCGAATCTGGAATCAGGAAATAGGACTCGACCATGTCGAAATCCTCGGGAATGTTGGTTGACGTGATATCAGGATCGTAGTATATCTCTGTCACAGCTGTAACGGAACGAAGGTTGGTATGTTCGACCGCATTGCGCAACACCTTGGCCTGCTCCTGGGTGGCGTTCTTCGACGCCAGATAAACAATCATACTGGGCGTCTTGATATTTGATGCGACGTTGAGAATCTCCTTGAGACGCGGCACGCCAAGAGTGACGTTCTTAGAAGACACACCAGCGAAATGGAAGGTGTTGAGAGTCATCTGCGTTGCGGGTTCTCCAATCGACTGAGCGGCCAAAACGCCAACCATCTCTCCGGGATTGACCGCGGATCTCGACCACCGGTTCTCAATCTCACCCAGGACGTGCTCAAACCCAAGCTTGTTCAGCTTCTGCTTGACGGCGAGGCGCTTGAAGGCCAGACGCGAACGCAACTGGGCCTTGAAGAAGATCGTGGCATTGTAGTCGGCCTCCTGCGAGATGGGATCCTCACCGCGCACGCTAATAATCCGATCGATCAATGCCTGAACAGCGGGGATGACATCCTGAGGCTTCAGGTCGCTGCGCTGACCATCGTCAACCTTGAAAAGCTTCTTGGCACTCTCAATTATCCGAACGATGTTGAGAGGGAGATACATCTTATCGTCACCCTTGTTGCGGATGTTGATAGTACGAATGAGCTTGCGGTCCGCCATCAGCTTCTCGTATTCTATATCAAGCAGCTCCTGGGTTGCGGGGTCGCTTGCAATCTCCCTGCCGTACTCCAGCTTGGCAAGATCATCGGCAGATCGGGACTCATCCATCACGTCAAGACGGAAGAGATTCTCAAAGTTGTCGTTGGACATGGCGATGAAACCAACGTCCTGGTTTTCGATGGCGATACCATCCATACCATCTTCGCCATAAATGAACTGGATGATGTCACCAAGCGAGTTTCGCACGGTGCCGTCGTACTGAGCCTCTGCGTCTTCAAGAGCCTTGACGAGACGACGCTGGATGTAACCAGTCTCTGCGGTCTTGACAGCGGTATCAATCAGACCTTCTCTACCTGCCATGGCGTGGAAGAAGAATTCAGAAGGTGTTAGGCCTCGGAGATAGGAGTTCTCGACGAAGCCTCGAGCTTCTGGAGAATAGTCGTCTTTGGTAAAATGGGGAAGCGTTCGATACTTGAAGCCGAAAGGAATACGCTTGCCCTCGACAATCTGCTGACCGACCAATGCTGTCATCTGTGAGATGTTGATGGTTGTACCCTTGGATCCTGACAGAGCCATGGTAACTGCATTGTTGTGATCCTTCAGACTGGCCTCTGTTGTGCTACCAGCGTTGTCTCGAGCAGTGTTGAGGGCTTTGGAGACTTTGTTTTCAAAGGTCTCTCGAATGTTCATACCCGGAAGCGCTTCAAGCTCATTATTAGTGGCCATCTGCGTGAGGTGCCGTACCTCTTCCTTCTCCTTGTCGATGACAGCCTGCACGGACGCGATAGTCTGAGCATCTGGGATTGTGTCGCCAATACCGATACTGAAGCCGTTGTGAAGGAGCCAGTAGTTTATTACTCGCTGGCAGCCGTTCAAGAAGTCCATGGCGCCGTAGGGCCCAAGTTCGTTGAAGCAAAGATGGACGATACCGCCAGCTGCGGCGCCAACAATCTTCTTGGTCAACAAGCCATGCATCAGCTCGCCCTGCTGAATGAGGAGCCCATTATCCTTGAGAGGAGCATAGTCCCCCTTGAGATCGGTTTGGAGATTGACAATCTTGGGGATTACCATGCTGACAATTTGCTTTCCCGTCCATCTGTAGCGGGGCTTGAAGATGGCGGGACGAGGAATGATACCATCCCATTCGGGGACCCAGAGCATGATATCCATCACCTGCTCCTTGGTAAGAAAAACATCCCGTCGGCAGAGCTTGTAGATACCAGCCAGGGTATCCTGCACAATACCCATGAGGGGCTTGTTGCTCTGCGGCGATACGATGTTCAATGGGACCATGCAGAGATTTTGCACCTCAGCTCGTGTCTCTTCGGTCTGCGGGACGTGAAGGTTCATTTCATCACCGTCGAAATCCGCATTGTATGGAGACGTGACCGAGAGATTGAGTCTGAAGGTCGAGTAGGGCATGACGCGAACGCGATGGCCCATCATGGACTCTTTGTGCAGAGACGGCTGACGATTGAAGATGATGTAATCTCCATCAACCAAGTGACGCTCTACCTTCCAACCGTACTCAAGCTGGATTGCGCCCGCACGTCTGTGATGGCGAAGATCGATACGGGTACCATCGGCTCGGATGACATATTTGGCGCCAGGGTGCTCATTGGGGCCGTTTTGGACGAGCTGGGTGAGCTTTCCGATGTTGTATGGCGTGACCGTCTCGGGATAGGTCAAGGTCCTTGCAATACTGCGAGGCACACCGACTTCATCGAGCGAGATATTGGCATCACCAGTGATGACGGTACGAGCGGAAAAGTCGACACGCTTTCCCATCAAGTTGCCACGCAGACGACCCTCCTTGCCCTTGAGACGCGCTCGAATTGCCTTTACGGGACGACCACTCTTCTGCAACGCTTGGGGCTGGCCAGCAATATCATTGTCCATGTACGTAGCCACATGGTACTGAAGAAGGTTCTCAAAATCGGTGATGATGTGATTCGGCGAACCTTCGGCAATAGCCTGGCGAACGTTGCCGTTGGCGCGGATGATATCGCCGAGCTTGTATGTCAAATCGTCCTCGTTCCTGAGACCTGTTCCGGTACCATCCATGGAAATACTGGGACGAACTGGTGGAGGGGGCACCGGAAGAACGGTGATGATCATCCATTCCGGGCGTGCCTGGGAAACATTGACACCGATGTCAATCATGTCTTCCTCTGTCATCCGGCGGAGAATGCCAAGTGCCATTTCGGGTGTTATGATCTTCTTTTCTTTGACCTTCAGTCCATCCTCATCTTTGCTCTCCAGCTGCGCCCAAAGTGTGAGCGCCTGCTGCCGTACCGTCGGGTGGTCATTGCCACAGCCGCCATGGTTATGTGCCGGAGCTTTCGATTCCGGGTTCGGGTCAAACTCGTTCTCGTCTGACTTCTTTGCGGGTTCGTTTTCGCATCGCTTCTTCTTCTTGCAGGCAATCCACACCCGTTGGAACCGAACCTTGGGATCTCGGACCTTCATAGCAGCCTGAAATTCAGGGTCAGCCTAGGCAAGATTGTTAGCATCGACAATGTAACTATCCTAGAGGATACACTGCACGAACTCTATCGGCTAAGACCTTGCTACAGTTGTGACAGACGATCTCTAGGAGCTTCTTGACGCGCTTGATAAATCCTGGGTGGAAGACGGGCTTTGCAAGCTCGATGTGGCCGAAATGGCCGGGGCATTCGGACATGTTCTCGGTACATGTTTTGCACTTCCATTGGCGATCGACTGAGCCAAGAAGAGGATCGTTGAGACCACCATCGCGTGGTTTTGTTCTTGTCTCGTCCATAGTCTCAGGATAGACAATGTGGGCAACGCTCATGGCCTTGATCTCCTCTGGAGACAGGAGTCCGAACTGGATCTCCCGAATCGTCTGGAGCGGCGCCGTCGACGTCGGAAAGTATAGGTTCGCCATGATTGCTGCTTGTTCCTAGAATCGCAATCCGTGACGAGTTAAGCGAGAAGGAAGGAAGTTGCGCGATACGCAAAAATCGCACGAAGTGAGCGGACAGGCGACCGAGTGCCGAAAGCGAGTGTCGCGACGATGGCGCGCGCGCGCGGAACCGGATCCCGAAGAGCAAACTTGAAGGAAAGGGAAATTATCGATTATCAAGATGTAAAAAAACCGATGCACCAGCCGTCTCGCGATGATTCCGTCGATGCTCTTTGATGAGCTTCCTCCGCTCTTCCACAGGCCGGCGGCCCCCGAAAGGAGCGATCGTCACGGCGTTGCCACCTCCAGTGTCGCGTCACCTCGAAATCGGTAGAATCGAATATTATCGCAGTCGACACGCTCGGAATGCTTGTCGGTAAAGCGTGGGCGATCAGAATGCGATTTTTCTGACGCGCTGATGGTCTTCGCGAAGGTGATGTTGAGCGATGATTTTGGAGGGCGCAGTTGCAGCCGAGACGGGGGTTGAAAAGTTCTCGTTCAAAGAAGCGCGGCAACGCTAAACCCTTTTCGGATGGGGCTCCACCGGCCCACCCATCACACAGAAGAACGGGCCTTGCGCTTTGTGCATGCGTGTGGCTTCCACCAGTGACTCAAGTCTTCGAGTGACAAGGGTTGTTTTGCCACTGCAAGCCGTCCTCAGCAATACCAGGCAGCTTTTTTTGGTCGCAGCTGCCTTTGCCGGCCTTCAATTCAGATGCACCACTGCTAGTAAAGCGCTTTATTTACATAATGAATTCTAACAACTGCACTTTCTCAAGCTTGGAATAATGACCCTGCAAGGAACTCGAGGCGCACGCATGGTCGACGCGTCAAATTAAGTACTAGGGAGGAGGTTTAGGGCTCTTCACGCGACGCGCCGGTGGCTCAAGTTGCTCGGTGATGGGAGGAGGTCTGGGCATCATTCAATTGAATGGCATTGACTGGGTATAATATTCTAGCTACCTTCTTTTTCCACGCCCTCGTGCAGCACCGGCCCCCTTCTTCCCGGGGACTTTTTCTTCGCCTGTTGCTTCGCCATCCTCATCGCCAGGACTCTTGCGCCTCACCGTCCCCAATGACACATTCACGAATTCCTCCTCGCTGTCCGACTCACCCAGATTGAAGAGAATAGGGACCCTAAACGAGTCCACCTCATCGAGTCCCCCGCCATTCGTAACTACCAGAACATCAATGTCTTCATCTTCCTGGTCCAAGCGGCGTTTCTGGATCTCCTCCTGAGGGTGGATATCGAATTCGTCCTCCTTTTCGATGTACTCGACGTTCTCCTCAACCTCAGCAAAATCAGGTGCGAGGGCTGACCATCTTTGCGGGCTCGTGACCGACCAGATGTTGATTCTACCAGTCTCCAGGCCGCATGCCGCCAGCAATGCCTTGTGCGGATGCCACTCGATCACTCCCTGCTCTTCCTTTGGCCCCTCCAGCATACGCACCAAACTTCCATGGCCCCGCTCCCAAATGTATAGCTCATGGTTGTTGTATGTCGATGCTGCAACGTACTCGCCCGAGGCACTGAACGCAACGTGGTTCCAGGACAGTCTGTTAACAACGTCTTGGAACTTATGCTCTAGCGGCATCTGGATAGTATCCGGGTCCAAATCCTCCAGTGACAGGTTTGGCACGTGGAAAGTCCTGATAATCCTGTCCTGTGCGTTTACCAGCAACTCCTTGCCCGACTCTGTGATCCGTAGTGTTGTGACCACACCGCCCGCTATCCTCTCCGAGTATATTATCTCCCGTGTTCGTGCGTCGATTATGTTGAGTCGCCCCTTAGACGTGCCCGCAAGGAGGTGATCCCCTGTAGCTGTGTAGACGATTGCTGTTGTCATGTGCCGCGAATCTTCTTTAGCTTGTTTCTCCCTCGTAGCGGCGTCAGCCTCAGTATGCGGGCGTCTTTGTACCGACGGGAGAACGTATTTGATGTCGCCGGCGTCGGTAATGTCGACTAGCATAGCTTGCTCCTCGTACAGCGCCGCGGCGAACTGATGACTGGCACGATGAAGTTAGCTTTAGTGCCACAGCACAGGCGAAAAGCACGCGGTGAAGACAAGACATACTGGTGCCAAGGGTGAAGTTCCGCCCCATAGATGGGAGCGTGGAATCGCACCTCCCGATAGCGCTTCCCGTCCTGCAAATCCCAGAGAATTGCCTTCCAGCCCTGGCATGCTGAGAGCAAGTACCTGCCGCAGCGCGACCAGCTCAGGGACGTGATGTTTTTAGAATGTCCCCGTAGCTTGCGCGCCACGCCCATGGTCTCCAGATCCCAGATGACGACAGTGCCATCAACGCGACCCGACGCAAGGTAGTCGCCCTTGCGATTGAAGCGGACGCATGTCGAGTGTCCAGAGCGGATTGTGTTGGTGATGTTCTCTGGGTAGTCTTGCAGTAGATATTCGTCGGATAACAGAAGATTCATATTTGTAAAAGCTGTGCAAAAGGCTTTGTCGATTTTTGGTGGCTGTATCCGTTTGACACGATTCCAGGTTCCGATGATCCTCAATGTGGGGTTATCCCACACCCTGAAAGAGCCTCCTGCAAGGCTACGAATGGGGAACACCCTAGGGCGCCTGGGCCCTGGCGCTGACCGGGTTGCGGTTTGAAACGGGCGGCAGGTTCCACCGGGTTTCAGCGGAGGCCAAGCGCTGGCCTTGGCCGCTCCGCAGGTGGGGGAATCTGAGCTTTCCTATCGATTGCCCACGAGGTTGGGGGGGGGAACGCTCAACATCTGATTCACACCTCCCTTCACTTGCCTTTCAGATGGCGAACTCCAAGTAAGAGAATTTGTAATAGAAAAAAGTACATATCATGCTGACTTAGTATCCAAGATTCGAATATGTCAAGCAGTTTGAGCAGCCTGACCAGCTGCTCCCAAACACATGGGTCGTTGTGAGAATTGACGGACGGGGGTTCACCAAGTGCGTCCCCTTTTTGGACATGTCCCACTCAAGATCTCCGACTAACTAACCTCAAGATTCTCTACCACATATGAGTTTGAGAAGCCAAACGATAAACGGGCGCTTGATCTCATGAACGCGGCCGCACGGGCCGTCATGTCTGAGCTGCCTGACATATCCATTGCCTACGGAGTGAGCGATGAATACAGGTATTGCGAAAAAATAACTACCAAACACAGCTATTGGTGTTAACCTGATCATCTCTGTAGCTTTGTCTTCCACAAAACATGCACCCTTTTTGAGCGGCGAGGAAGGTATGTCCATGTGCTATGAGGCCCCGAGTCATCCGTAAATTGGCCTTTGCTCACCACCTGCAAAGCAAACTGGTCTCCACCATCGTATCTACCTTCACGGCGTACTATGTCCATCTCTGGTCAACATATTTCCCAGACTCGCCACTATCTCCACCCCTGCCCAGCTTTGATGGACGAGCCGTCTGTTACCCCAGCGTACAGAACCTGCGGGACTACATGAGCTGGAGACAAGTTGACTGTGAGTAATGAATTTCGTATGTGTCTGTCAGTTTTCTGACCAAGGAAATGAATAGGTCACATCAACAACCTCTACAATACCACATTCTGGGCTCTTATCCAGCTAGGAGGCATTGACGCTACCGAGGCGGAGAAATCTCTCAAGGTAAGTCAACACACCGCCCTCAAGTATCAATGCAAGAGTAACACGAGGCGGCGCAGGGCACATACTCCGCAGACAAGAACGAGATACTCTTCACGAAGTTCAGTATCAACTACAACAACGAGCCCGAAATATTCAAAAAGGGAAGTGTGGTCTTCAGAGACGTAAGTTTACTCCCTTGGAACCCAAATCACTCGTCTATTGTTGCCAACATACCTCTACAGTATGAACCGGTGGAGCCAGGTACTCACAACGTGACCCAAGAAGTTGACAACTTGGCGGAGCCAGTCACGCAGTCCAAGACACAGAGCGAAAAGGACAAGAAGAAGCGAGCGAAAGCTGCAATTGTGGTGGAGCATCTTGACATCATCAAGGACGAATTCTGGGATAGACGTCCATGGTTGTTATCTAACAAGCCGGGCAAGATCCCAAAGGAGCCTTGATGGCAAGTTCGAGCAATGTGCCATTTTGGCAGATGACAACCGGGCCCCCGTCTGCCATGTGTTGCTTCACCGCCAGCGATTCGTGCAATCCGCAACTCCCAACTTGAGCCATCCCAATCGAGGAGCAATTCGAGGTGAGTAGCCGCTCCCTGGCGGCCCAACCCTTCGCGGCTCGGTCTGGGTTGTGGGCCGACACATCTCCAGAAACATAATATTCCGCCTGAATCATTGAAACCCAGCAACTTCAGCCCCCTTCCGCTTTCTTCTCCCTCCTTTTCCTCCTCGCCTCCTTCCGAGCTCTCCTCTCCATCCTCCTCGCTCGCCGCTCTTCCTTTGTCTCAACGCTCTTCATGAGAAGCTTCGCTTGTTTCTTTGCCGCTTTCTCGGCCGCCTTCCGCTTCTTCTTCGCCTCGGCAGTCTTTCTCGCAGCCTTTTCCACCTTCTCTAACTTCCTTGCCGTCCGTCTTGCCCGCCTCTCTTCCTTTGTCTCGCCACGCCCGTCGCTCGATGGTGTCGCCGAGTCCGGCGTGAGAGTCCCTTCTAGTGGCTCCCCGCGCACAAACGAGGCGTACAGCCCGCTGGTGCCCGTGTATTTCCCATTGCCGGTGCAGTTGGCAATGACATCGAGCTTGCCCGCCGTCACGGACTGGACTATGCCCTTCTTCCCCGAGGTGTCGAGACCCTTGAGCTTCTGGTCAAAGGCGTCGAGCCACCACTGGTCGCTGGTGTAGTGGGGCTTCTGGCCGATGCCACGGTTTTCTTTGTTGCGGGAGACGAGGATTGGTTTCGCGAGGCCGATGCCGTTGTCGGTGGGATGGAGAGAAAAACCCTTACCCCGCCAGCCCTGCGATTTGAGCAGGGCGGATGCGTCCATGGCGAGAAATTAGAGTAGCTGGGTTCCGTCAGATTGTAGCTGGAGAGTCTCGGGAGATTCTGTGGGCTGGGTGTTATAACATCTTGATGTTGTGATTGTCGGTGATTTTTCTGGCTGGTGTTTTGCGAATGGCATGCGCCGCCCCAACTACTTTTCTTATCGCAGATCCAGGCCCAGGGTTGGTGGATTGGATGGTGGGTCGGATTTGTATGATATGTAAGCAGGAAAGGACTCGAACAAACGCCTGGTACAAAGGCTCGGGCCAAAAGAAAGGGTGCCCTTAGCCAGTGCGAAAAGTGTATTGTCACTGTAATGACCGCCTATTGCTGTCGTTATTACAGGCCATCTCCCATTCCGAAAACACTTATATCAATCTTACAGTACAAATAGACATTCTCTATATCAATACTGAAAAGGCCTTCCTGCATTCTAAAAAGGCCTGTGATGTGGCAAGCCAAGGCCTCACCGTCCCAGAACAAGATCGTGTGAGGATTCCAAAAACCGATTTTCACACGGAGATAAGAGACCCGTTTATTTGGCCCGAGCCTTCGTAACAGCCAAGGTTCTCCCCCTTTACAGCAACAAAACAATGGATGACTTCGCTCGAGAAATGCTGTGTCGAAGTGACCGCATTCGGCCAACGCAGAATGGTCAAAACTGAAAAGCGAATGTACGGCTTTTTCTGTATAGTCTTTACAGAAGATTTTGAATTGAGAAGCTTCTTATTCGAAAGTTGCGTTCGATTATCTTGTTGAAGTCAGATAACCTCAATCAAAAATGAAGCATTGCGAGTTTTAACCAAACATCTATGGTGGCTGGTTCTTACAGATTACAATGCCACAATTAACATTTCTGTTTGTCAAGTCTAGATCCAAACCCAAAACACTCCTGTCAATAACCCCTAGCAAAACCACCTTGACAACTGCAATCGCGCCAGTGTCGGCAATGGTCCACCTGGGAAGTTTGAGGTGCCAGGTTACCTCCTAATATTTCCTTGCCCACCACATCGAACCTCTCTAGTCCGCACCCTCATAACCCGCGCGCTCAAAACCCCCTGTGGTTCTTGGGGGGCATTGTCCAAGTCGACCACCACTGATGATACAGCTCCCAACATTCGCGACGAGCAGCGCCGCCCAATAGACCCCCTTAACCACCCCAATAACGAGCCGGATGCTATCGATGACAAGGCCAATCCAGTAAATAAAACAAAATCTCACCAATCCATGCAAAAACCTGGCTACCATGCCCGCAAAGCCGTGGCCGTCCAAGCTCAGCCGAACCAAACACCAGATGGCAGCCAATGCGATCGCGATGAGCAAAGCCCTCTCAACGAATGTCGCAAAAGTAGGGCTTGAGGAGAGCCGGGCTATAGCCCAGGCCTTTCCCCATTTCTGGACACCAACCCACTTCTCCAACGGAGGCTCGCTCTCAAGGCCGTCATTCCTGTCGTCCGCTTGTCCTAGATAGTAGACCACGCGCGACTTTTGGATGGGCTCGATGGCTTCACCTGAGGCTACCAGGACATCTTGGCTTTCTCCATCGCCCGAGGCTGTTGTAAAGCGCTCGAATGTTGGGCAAAGGGTGATGTGTACCTTGGCGAGGTATGAGGGTGGCGCGTAGGGGGCCGTAGCTTCTCCATTGCCACTGCCGCCCGCTTCTGTGCCAACTGCTGGGTTCTCCGGTCCCGTGGCGTAGCAGGAGTGAGGAGGCTCATGGGCAGTCCGATTGTTCCGTAGTCTATCTCGAATGTGCTTGAACTGGTTTCTGGTGGGTTTGGCGGTGGGCCGTTTGATCGCCTGCTTCTTCTCCCACTCCTCTTCCGCTATCTTGTCGAGCTTAAAGTTTGCCTCTTTCGACCTGCGGAAGATACTTTCATCAACATTTTCTTGATCGAGCTCCCACGGCTGACCTGGGGTGGGCCAAGTGAAGCGAAAGACGTTTCGTGACCAGCGAATGCCAATGGACATAAATCCAGCTTCGGACACGATATGATGCAGGTCTTGATGGACACTGCGGATGGACTGCAACCTGCTGTCCGCGAAGTTTTTGTCCATGAGCTTCAGTAGCGGCAAGAGCATATCAGTCAACTGGTAGGCCAACTGGTCTACACGACCCCAGAAACCATCCGGCAGGGTCTTTCTTCCGAGGACGAGGCGCACAGATTCACTGCGGACATTGCTTCGTGAATAGCCTACAAACAGTCAGTAACCATCACATCCTAACCAACCCCCCCAAGAAATAACCAGCAAACTCACCCTCATTCGTAATCGTCGCCTTATCCTGCGAGGCGAACATCTGCTTGGTCACCTCGTTCGCCCCAAACAAATACTCATCAAACACCTCGGTCTGCAACGCCTTCGCAACAACACCCGTGACCAAACACTTCCTATGTGCCTGCGAAGCCAACAGTGTCTCCCACCCCCCAGTCACATTATCCTGCCTCGCCACCAGCTGCGCATAGTGCACAAACGCCTTCCCAAGCCCGGCCTGTGTCCACAGCGACCTGCCCGGGGCCGTCGTCAGATCGATATCCCCATACCCAAAGTACTTCTCCGCCATCCCCCACGTCCTCAGATGCAGATGGACAAATATCAGCCGGTACCAATCGCTCCCAAGCTCCTGCCCCAGCGGCCACTTCATGGTCAGTTCCAGGCGTGTCGGCTTCCACGGTCTGCCACGGAGACTTCCCAGGTTGCGATCCCCCCGCAGCGGACCAAATCCGGTTACATCGTCGCCCTCGCGCTCGACAGGGAGCAAGTACGAGTCATCGAAGCCCAGGCACCGGATTTTCCCACTCCGGGCGGCATCTCGCTCAGCAGTCTGGTAGGTCGCCGGGTCTGGGTTGAACGGATTGCCGAGGCGAGCTCCGCGGGGAAGGGTGATCGTCAGGGGGACTTTGTGGTTCTTCTCCCAGTTGTCGGCGAAGGTGGGGAAGGGTTTAGAAGGAGGAGTTGAGCGGGGGAAGAAGGTGCCTTCGAGGGAGCCGCCGCGGAGGTTGGTGGTTTGTTCGGATGAGGAGTCGTACTCATCGTACATGTAGTCATGGTCGTAGTCGTAGTCGTAGTCCATGTTGACGGTGAGTTGAACTGACCAAATGGCCGGTTGGTTGTTGATTCAGATGTTCAAGTGTCTGAGGGGTCGCTCTACCGTGGGAAGGTGGTTGCGCTTTCCCTCTGTTGGATCTACGAGAAGGGTGCTCTCCGACCTTGTACTTGGGGCTCGTGAATTTAGCATTGACGGAGCTTCTCGCAACTTCAATGCCTGGACAGCTGATGTTGATGTGGAAATGAAAGAGTGTTGGTGATTGGAAGTTATCAAAGACAGAAGCTATGTGTTGCATCTCAATGGGCAGGCAGATGGGAGCGCAGGTGCGGAGCGAACAAAGAAAAAGGGGACAAATCAAAGACTGCGCCAGTATTGGAAGCATCCTGTGGGAGAAATGCATTGCTGCATTCGGAAAATTGAGTCAAACAAACAAGGGGGGGATGCAGAAGGGCAATGCATCATATCTCTGAAATGTCCTTGTTACAATCAAAGCATACACATCCTGCACCGAGCTCCGGCCCATGGTATCGTGCCATTCGACCCCGTTATCGAGGCTTGAATATACACGCTACCTCCGTCCACCCCCCAACTCCGGTCCAAATCAACCGATATAGCAGCCATAACGCTCCCCTTTCATTCCCATCCGTTACTCTGAAAACGTCGCACCCAGCCTGGCCCAAAATTCCCTTGCCCCGGACCTTTCCGTCATCCCAACACAAAGGGTGCGGCAATATCAACCAACACCCTCATAGATTAGCCTTCGATAGGTAAGCATTGATAGTAATCTTCTCTAGCTCGCAGTCTGCCCCAGAAGGTAGCTTTTGTCCCTTGGGCAGTGCCGCAATTATCGTAACCACAATCAAATTTGTGCCAGGTTGAAGCATTGCTTCAAACACCAGCGCATTTGGTGGGAGGGGGTCGTCTGGGGCCGGAGTTGGCGTCCCCCTTGCCACCATTGCCCCGTTCATGGTAACGAACAGGCGGTGTTGGCGCTGTTGTTGGTCTAATGGCGCGAGTGTAGGGACAATTTGCAGCTTGTACTGGTTAGCAGGTATGTGCACGGTAATATTTTGATGTGCGAGCTTTGGATGCGCAGGGACTTCAAGCCTAAACCTTCGCTCGGGTGGGACTGGGACACCGTAAAGTGTCCGAATGAGCAGGTTTGGTATCAGTGCGTCGGCGAGACCTAGAGATCATGTTAATAATCTCACTTCAATATATATATATGCTGTCCTGCTTAGACTCACCTCTGCCGGCAGCACGGAACTTCTTGTCGTAAATTGGGGGCGGTGGAGGAGGTGCTGGTGGGTGTCCATTCTGCACCGGTGCCCCTATAGGAAGTTGGGGAGTATTCTGCCCAATAGGCCCAATTCCATTCTGGCCGTTCAATGCGACAGCACCGTTGACCCTTGGGATCATGGCAGGCGATGGCTGGGCACTTCCTTCTTGCCTGACACCAACAAACGGTGGGGTTGGAGAAGCGCCAGGGGTGGAAAAGCTTCTCGCCTTCTCAAGTTGGAGATGTTGAAGGGGGCCGCCAGGCGTGTTGGCTGCGGGAAGAGGAAATGATCGGTTGATGTCCTGGCCTCCATCGGCACGGCTCGAATCGCTTGACTGGCCGGTCTGAGGCGCAGGAGATGGAGCGCCGCTGCTCTTGGTATCTTTGACATGGATTGTGATTCTCTTGGCACTGGGGGCGGGTGTCTCCGAGCCTAGAGGGATCTTCAGCTTGATCTTGGGTTGTGGTGGCTCCTGAACGACGGCCTTGGCCTTGGCCACCTCCTTTTGAAAGCATTCCTAATCACACATGTAAGGATAGGTCTGCAGCGGTGAGAGATGCCGTCGTACCTTGAGCTCAGTTGCCATTTCATATATGGAACTCCCTTCTTCGTTATAGTAGTGGGCATTCTCCCAGAGAAGACTAGCCCTCTCTTCAAATGCTGCCCATCCTTTGAAGTCGCTAATGCCCGTGGCGGCCTGTCTGCCGTGAACACCCTTAATCTGCTTCTGAAGTCCTTTGAGAGACAGAGGGGAAGTAATCACGGCAAAGTATTCCTTGTTCGTGCGGGCTGGTAAGTTGATGAAGTCCAAGAAATATGGGTCCCTTGCATATGTTAGTTCCAATATCTGCCTCGAGTGGATAGGGCGGGGGGTTGTCTCACGATCCATCGGGCTTGCGGATGAGCTCCTCAACGATTTTCTCCTGGGCCTGTTGGAAGCTGAGTCCCTTGTACGGGACACCCTCGAACTCGTGATCCGGCTTTCCCCTCGAACTTCTATCCCCCCTACGGACGGGCGTTGATCCTTGTCTGGGCCGGCTGGGTCCTTTACTCTTCAGGATGATCTTCTTCCGTTTCCTGCCACTATCGTCTTCATCATCGTCTTCCTCTTCGTCATCATCTTCACTATCCTCGTCGCCCTCGGCATCGTCTTCATCGCCCTCAGCATCCTCGTCGTCCTCTTCGGGTATATTTACCTGGTCGAGGTCCTCAGGAATCGGTGCAGCCTGGCAACTGTACCCGTGGATCAACTTGTATGCGGGATTCGTCTTCGTCATGTAGTTGCTAAGCGCTTTCCTCACACGTTCCGCATCATCAAAAACCTCGGTGCCTTTATTGTAGTACTCCTTTGCGTTGGTGACCATTCGCTTGAAATAACTTTCGAGTTCCGCCAAATTGGCAAACTCCTGGTTGTTCAGCTTGGTTTCAATGCTCTTGAGTGATATTGGCATCCTGATGCGCCGGTAATAGTCCTCATTCCCCTGGCGAGGAATGAGGTTCTCAAAGTAGTCTGCGACAGTCCGGCCACTGTGATTCGAATGATCAGTTCCCGATGCTCATATTCTTGGCTGCGCCTGGACGACAACCAACTGCCAGCAGAGCCCAGTACTACAGAAGCGCAATAAAACATACCTCTTGTCTTTAGTCCTTCTAATCATATCAAGGAAATGCAACCCATACGACGTGGTGGACTCGGGGCTCTCGCCCTGGGAGAGGTCGTAGTCTGATGGGGGCTGCATCATTGTCAGCTACCTGGTCGCGAATGTGCAACGCGATAAATTTCCCGGGATACCGCGGTGTTGCGGACGATGGGTGCAAACAGACAGCATCGACGATGACATCTTGTGAATGCGCCGCGCAAAGGAATACCGAGAGGGAGCTCGGCCGCGTTCCGCTAGACTGCTTTGGCACTGCGGTTGGTTGGGGAACCCATTGTTGCGCAACCATCATCGCAGCTAGGGTGCTTGCCTCGTGTGTTTTGAGAAAAGGGAATGCGTGGGACGGGGCAAAGCAGAGGAACATACACCGGGGACTTTGCGCCGCTTCGTAGCTCGATCATCACCATCCGCGGCACCGGCTCCAGCCGTGCCGGTCGCCTTGCGTTTGTTGTCCATCTTGGAGATGCAACTTGGTCGCAGCTGTAGCCCGCAGCCAACGTTTATGCGATAGCCCTATGTAAATTGTTGGCGATGGTTTGCGGCAGCTGCAATGGCTTTTGGCGTGATGCGGCCGAGTGCAAGCTGGGCGCTGTTGAGACGCGATTGGAAAAAATCACGACACGAGGTGGGATTCCGCGTCGACAATGGCCTGCCAGCGCAAAAGCGAGGAAAGTCAACTTTTGCAGCGAGTAAACACGGGACCAATGGCGAGGAGATGAAATTAGAGAATGACTGGTGGACAACCGCAAGTCGCATCCACTGCATTAAGCTCAGCAAAGAACCAAGGTCAATCGGAAGCCTAAAAGCGTGGGACTTGTTGCGTGCATGTACGACCGTCGTAAGGCTAGGGTGCCGGATATTTTAGGCTTCAACTGGGCAAGAGCGTGCTGCTTGCCTGAGGCTGCAGCTGGTGCTCGAACCCCAACCCTAAGAACCGCGACTGCCAGCTGGCAGTGGGGTTGATGGAGGGGTCGACCTTGGTGGCGTTGGTAGGACAAAACACCACCCATGTGCCGATTTGTTTACCTTCCGCATCGCCTTCAACGACAACGCCGAGATTTCCTCCAAGCCGAAACCTCCCCGCAAACACATCTTTTCTCTACTCCTCCTGTCGCCGCACACCTAACCGTCAAGCCGCACGACATTTTGCTCCGCTTTTTGGTAATACACCGACACTCTACTGCCTCTGCATTCCGACCCGTCGCAAACTTCCTCGCCTGAACCCCACAAGGCGAGCTTCGCGGAACTTGGATTTCGGCTGCGACCAAGAAGTCGGGACTCAGTATCCCTTCGACGCGTCATACCAAGCCCTGACGCTGCCTGACCACCAGCTGCGCGCTGCTTCCATTGCTTGCAAAGATGTACACACCAGAGGAGATGGGCATCGACACCAGTCGCCGAAATACGGCGCCTCGTCCTCTGACTGACAGCGAGCGCGCGCGTCTGGATGAGTTTGTTGACTCCATCCATTACTCCACCCGGTACTTTCAGCTGCGCGCCCAATCCTATTTACGCGCTTGCTAACAGTCCGTAGATATTCCGACAGCGAGTTCGAGTACCGCCACGTGCAGCTCCCAAAGGCCATGCTCAAGGTGATTCCGTCCGACTACCACGACAAGTCCAAGGGCACGCTGAAGCTGCTGTGGGAAGAGGAGTGGCGGGCGATGGGCATCACACAGGTCGGAAACCTCGCGTTCCTACGTCCAAAATGAACGATAGGCTGACAAAGTCTGTAGAGTCTCGGTTGGGAGCACTATGAAGTGCATGAGCCGGAGCCTCATATCCTGCTCTTCAAGTAAGAACCCCTACCAGCCTGGAAAAGTGAGAACAAGTGACTAACCCTTCCGCAGACGTCCTCTGAATTACCAGCCTCCGCAGTGAGGGATACGCGGGACTTGTACCATATTTTTGCATTACCACGATACTTACGACTGCATAGCGATTCTCACCTTTACTTGTATGGGTACGGTGCGGTCCATAATTGGCTTGTGGCCGCAAACATTGGACGTCGTAATGCCCTCTACTCTCGACTCTACCATCGTGCATCAAGTCCACGGAATCATCCTTGATTGTCATGGCGTCTTGTCGGCTGCAGCGAGAGAAGCCGCGTGACCCGGAAGGCGGCGGTCGTGGATATTTGCCGATGGATGCTAGGCGACTTGGCAAGCCTCCAGCTCTTGCATGTCGAATGTTGGCGAAAAAATTACCTATCTGAGCATAACTGCTTGGTATCCAGGCTTACTCAGGGCTTGCTGGGCACAAGAAGGCTGTTGATATGTTGAAATGGAAGAAGGCAGCTGGTTAACTGTAGCTTTGGTGCCTACCTGATAATAATGGCTAGGTCAGAAAACCCTTCGTCTTCATGGCGATGTACAAATCCATAATGTCCACTTTCTACACAAATCTCATCCGAAGGTGTGGGGTGATGGAGGGGCAGTCCACCGTGAGGTGGCTTGCGCGGGAAGAACGTCGCGTTGCGATAAGATAGTAGCTCCGCGCCAGCGACAAAGGAGCAAGAGGGGATGTCAAGCGATTCAGAACCGGTCGAAAATCGCGATCCCGAGGAAAGTAATTAAGGCGGTCCTGGCATTGGACAGTTGCCTATATGAATGCTGCGTAGTGTATCCGGCTCGCCTGCCAATACAGGGAAGATTTGAGTAATCAGTTGCCGGAACATCGTTCGTCGGCAATTCAACATCTGCTGATTTTCCAAAGGACACATTTTAACTGACCGCGCCTCCTTCGCCGTCGCCTCTCGGCCCACCCGAAGGACATAAAACCAACATCAATGTCGTATCATCCTTTGAACAGTCACTGAATAAAAGATTGCGCGCACCCACCGGCTTTAAATGTCTTGCATTTCTTTTTGACCACGCCCGCAAGTACCCAAAGAACTTTCTTATTGATCCCGCTTCTACGGCCGACCAGAGCTTCAGCCGGATTGTCCGGGATTGTTATCGATAAGATAGATAACTGCGGTGCCATCATCGATGATCAGTGGCGGGCCGTGTAGCAAGTCGGACTACCTCTCTGGGCCAGCGAAGCAGTTTCATACCAGGAAGCGGCACCGCCCCATAACTTCTATTCCCCCTCGAGATTTCGAGGGCTACGCAAGTCCGCAGGTCGGGTTTCTTTAAGCGATCATGAAGTCGGCTTCGCGGCTCTTTTATCTGTCGCTCTTCGCCCTTTGGGGCCCAGCGGTGCGGTGCGACCAAGTTTCGCCGGGAGACACTGGAGACGCTGGAGACGCATGCGCGGTATGTTCTTCCTGTTGCCAACTTTGTTTTCTGCCCTAGCCACATGCTCGGCATCACCTCGGGGCACACATGGTGTGATGTTGTGGTGTTCTGAATTCTAATCGCACTCGGTTGTAGATCTCGCCGAAGGCCATTGTTAGCGATGCGTGCGCCTCTTACTCGACCCTCGAGCGACTCAACAACAATGTCAAACCAGCGGTTGACGACTTGGTACATACAACGGACTTCTTCGCTTACTACCGACTGAACCTATTCAACAAGGTGTGTCCGTTCTGGAATGACGAAAATGGCATGTGTGGCAACATTGCCTGTGCCGTTGAGACGCTGGATAATGAAGAGGACATCCCGAAAATATGGCGTGCCAGCGAGTTGGGTAAGCTGGAGGGGCCGCGCGCAACACATCCCGGGAAGAGCATTCAGCGATCTCAGCCACAAAGGCCACTCCAGGGCGGGTTGGGGGAGCACGTCGGGGAGAGCTGCGTGGTGGAGTACGACGATGAATGCGACGACCGGGATTACTGCGTGGCAGAAGACGAGAGCTCTGGCTCCAAGGGAGATTACGTGAGCTTGCTCCGGAATCCGGAGCGCTTCACTGGCTATGCCGGCGACGGCGCGAGACAGGTGTGGGATGCCATCTACCGGGAGAATTGTTTCCAGAAGAGCTCATTCCCAAGCTCGGCGTCGCTCGGTAAGATCGGGACGCCGAAGGGGCCAGCTGCAATGGACTTCAAGGCTGTGATAGACGCTGCTGGGCGGCAGCACTTGTTGGAGCAGGAGCGACAAGTCAATCCATTGGCTCCTTTCGTGGCCAAGACCGGTCTAGAGGCTGAGGACGAGTGCTTGGAAAAGCGCGTCTTCTACCGCGTCATGTCTGGCATGCACGCGAGCATCTCGACACACTTGTGCTGGGACTTTCTCAACCAGACAACAGGCAAGTGGCAGCCTAATATGAGCTGTTACAAAAGCCGTCTTCACAAGTTCCCAGACCGGATCAGCAACCTGTACTTTAACTACGCCCTTGTCACACGCGCTATCGCAAAACTGGGTCCATATCTTTCCCAGCATGCCGATTACACGTTTTGCATGGGCGACCGGGACCAGGATGCAACGACACGCGCCAAGGTCCTCGCCGTCACCGAGAAGGCGGCCTCGGTGCCACAGATCTTCGATGAGAGTCTAATGTTCAAGAATGGCGAGGGCCCATCCTTGAAGGAAGATTTCCGCAACCGGTTCCGCAACGTAAGCAGGCTGATGGACTGCGTTGGTTGCGACAAGTGCAGGCTTTGGGGAAAGCTGCAGACAGCTGGTTACGGCGCGGCGCTGAAGGTTCTCTTTGAGTTCGACAACAACAAGATGCCCGAGCCGCCTCTTCTGAAGCGCACTGAGCTTGTCTCGCTTTTCAACACCTATGCTCGTCTGAGCAGCAGTCTGAGCGCCGTCCAACAGTTCAGAGCCATGGTTGAGGAAGAGGAGGCCTCGTCGTCCAAACCTTACGGCAATGTGATTCCGGACCGGGCAAAGAAGCCCCGCCACGTGATTGTCTCGACGCCGGTCTCGCAAGAGACGGCATCGAAACCTTCCGAGGCCGTGGACGAGGAGGTCAAGGACCGTGAAGCACCCGAGTACCACAACCGGACCGTCAGAGACGACTTCAATGATGAACTAGCCTTAGTCATTAAGGTCTTCAAAGCTGTACTCCTCAGTTGGGTCAGGTTCCCTATCACTTTGTAAGTAGCCAACCTACCTTGTTTCTTCCCACAAGCTAACGGATCGTCATTCTTAGATATCACATCGTCATGTCCGAATTGTCGCGGTCCTATCGCGTCTTTCTTGGCCTCCCTGTGGGGCCCAGATCGTGGCGATTCCAGCGGCCTAACATTGACGAGCTGTGAGAAAGATGGTGCTTCCTTTTATTTCTCTCCCGTCTGAAAGGGATTAGCGGACATTTGTTTCTGCAGGCATTGCTATTCTGCATCCATGGCACGGAAAACATAACATCGAAAGGGCACTTGGGAATAGGATCGGAGTTTGAGAGCTTGCGAAGGTGACGCTGTCACGAGGGAGTTGGCGTTTACCTGGTTGGGTTTGTTTTATTTTATTTTTCATTGAATATACATACATGCGAAGTGCCGTACGCAACAGCGGCAAGTGTACATAGTTTCCCTCGGAGGCAGAACTTTATTCTTATCTTTACATGGTTTGTAAACTCGCATTGCACGTTTGGGTATCCTTGTTCGCCAAGTCTTGTCACCCAGCTTCCGGGTTTCCCTCCCTGTTTTAATCTTTTTTTTAGTTAGGTCTACGTACATATAGCTTGCGAGTTATGAGATAGTGTTCCCCTAGTCTCTCACTAGCATTAAATTCCGAACATGTTCTTTGACGAGCCACCATCTGCTCTCTTCCCTACCTGGGGGAGAGGGATGTGAGTTACTATATTGCCGATCTTGGCCTTGATTCCGTCAACGCGGATCTGAGTTTGCTGGATTCGGGCTTGCGACTTTGGCTCGCAAAAGACTTCATCGGTGAGATGCGTAAGTTCTTTGGTGGGTTTTGTAAATGACCAGGCAATGGAAACGTGAAATGCGCGGCCTAAGTGATCGTCTTCGCCACTGTCTGTGCTGTCATTGTACCTCATAGCCCACTGGTACAGCTGGGGCTGCCCGTGCTCGTCGACTACGGCGTTGCATCCCCTTAGAAGCCCGGTGAGCTCCGGGTTTAGCGCGATGTTGCTAGGAGCGGTAGCGACATCACCATTGCTCTGGTGGCTTTGTACTCGCAGCACGAGGAATGAGCGGCCGGACTCGTCTGTGTGGTGCCACTCGACACCTCGGCACCAAAGAGAAAACGGCGCTATGCGGGTGTTGCAGATGCTGGAGACAAGCTTGGAGAGGAACGCGTCCTTGTCGGCCATAGTTAGAGAAATAGGGCGGGAGAGGCTGATGTGCAGAGGGAGAGGGGCGCCGAGGTCACTGGTCAGAAAAGTGCTGATTTGGACGTCCGGCGGGGCTCTCTCTTGCAGGGCTGAGAGTAGGGTCGTTAGGAGACTCTGGGTCTCGGACGAAGGATGCCATTCCACGTAGAGGTGACTCGGCCAGTTACCGACAATGTGTGGGATCTGCCGAGTGCGGCCTTGGTGCAGAGCCGGGTCATCGCCGGTGGTGGTGCGGACAGTGGAGGCGTAGAGATCGTGGAAGGCAGGGGGCAGGGGTGGTAATGCCGGGGCCGTTGCGGGTGCGGGTGCGGGAGCGGAGGAGCTCGGCGCTACGAGCCTTGACCGTTTTTTGGGCGGAGGTTCATCCGTCGGGCTGGAACTGGAGTCGGATGCGTAGTCAACCAGCGCCATTGTGGACGTCCGCGGAGCTTGGGTGTGGTAATTTCTTTGCCTGCTATTTCCGGCAAATCATCGTCCTCCACACCCACATGTTTTGCTTCCTCGAAAGAAACGAAACCCAGAACCGCGGTCGAGGAAGTCTGGCTAGCCCGTTGGAGTCGAGGCACGAGATCAAACGGCGTAAGAAAGTAGTAAGCAGGGGCCAATGGCCGTGGCCGCTGAGAAAAGCCCCGCTGCAGGGTCCTCGCCGTTGCTCACGAGGGCGGCCTTCGACTCGCTCGAGACTCGTTAGTGCCAGTTCGGGGAAGCGGGGCTCTCTGCGATACATTGCTTGCATACGCGGCAGCAGGACACCGCCCCTGACAGAGGATTCAGGAACTTCAGGTGTTCTGCAAACAGCGGCACGCCCGTTGTCCAATCAGATCTCTTTTGGATAAGGCATGATAGCCAATATTGAGAAGCAGCACAGGCGATGATCATCGACGTTTTCTACATGTACGGCGTCCAGGCGCCTTTTAACGAGCGGGAAGCAATTCCACTAACCATGCCTGGCCATGCTTCTGGATAAATGCGCTCATGACGTCGCATACCGAGAAGCTTCAAGTGCAGAAAGAGAAGGAGAGGGTGGTGCTGGTCTGGGGCAGTAGGGCAGACCCGCTCACCCGCAGAAGGAGGTCAGTCCGACGTGATGAAAGGAGGGTGTGGGAATCTAGAAGCTGGGGCGTTCGAGACCGCCTCGCTAAGTGGCTAGAGACGCCGCTTGCGATCATCCATAGGACACCATTGAACCACTCCCCGAGGCCTTTGGCCTTTTATTAAGTCGGTGTCACGCTGTCCATTCGACACTTCGCTCCGGTGCTCTCAACTTCTCTTTCAGCTTGTAGTGAGCTGGAAAATCAGTCCTACCTCATTCCTTCGAGATCTTCAGCTCCTCCAAACGGCCGCTACCCCACAAGACCCACAAAAGGTACTAAGTCGCAACTGCCAACGATGGCCCGAGATGACAGGGATGAAGAGGATGACGAAGTGTACGACAAGCAATGGGTAAGTAACCCTGACCCTAAACCATCCACTCTTCAGAATCGGTATTTCCATGACCCTCACCGATGCAATTCCCACGATTTTCCAGTCGCAGTCATTCCCCGCCCAATACCATCCTATTTTTTATCTCTTCTGAATTGAGCCAGTACCCCCCCTGTTCTGCAAGTGCTTGAACATGGCACTTGGTTACTTGGGTACACAAACACACACCTGGGACCCCGTCATATGGGCCCAAGGCCAAAGTTTCTCTCGCGATTCCAGTACTCGGGTATCGATTCCGATAGACGGCCTGTTATCTCTACCCATATCGGTCCACTATTATGATGCAACAGCCTTGTGCGGCCGCGATGTCACTTCGTCGGTGGCTTGCCTCCCGCCTTGGCCCGCGACTGGGCAGCAGTTGCGTCACTCGCACAACGGGTGCCTGCCAAGGCGCATCCAACACCACCCAGCTCCCAGCCTCAAAAATACGAAGTTTCCTTGGTCATGATCTTGGATCAGTGTGATAATCAGCCGAGTCCAAGTTGTTTCCATGCTGATGACCGCATTCTCACATCTGTTCTCCATAGGCAAATAAGTACATCCTTGGCCCGCTGTATGGTGAGTACTCATAGAGAGGATTTTCTTCCCCGTTTCGTCCTTTTCCTCCTGCCCCGAGAGTCCCGAGACAGTCGCTCTTACTCAAAAATAAAGAAATATCCAAAATCGAGAATATTGACTGAAATCCCACAGAGCCGGAGCCCAGTCAACTTTCCGCAACTCGCGTCTCCAAGGCACTCCCTCCTACACCACCGGGTGATAGTCCTACCAGACAGCACTTTCAGTTTCGTCGACTCCGTTCAGGGTCGGGATCTCAAGACAACGAGGATCCTGACGACCAACCCCTTTTCCGCCGCATCATCAGCAGGAGCAATAGCGTCCTGAGCAGAAGCAACAGCGTGAAGTCCACCAACAAGTCACTCCCGCCATCCCCTCCCCCGCGTCCCAAGCAACGCCCACTTTCGGACTTGGAGCGAAAGCGGTCCGTTCATACGTCACGACCCCCTCAGACCCAGTGGAACCAGGGCACAATCCTTGCACGAGCAAACAGTGTTGCCACATCCCGCCCGAGCCTCGACGCAGGAGTAGGAAGCAATATGGCAGATAGGGATACAACACGCCGTCGAGGTAGCTCCCTCGCTGAGCGATATCCTGGAGATAGGTCTCACAGACCCCTGGATATTTTGACCCAGGAGCACAGGGCCAAGGCCGTTGACTCTGATGCCTCTCTTCCTCGCCGTGGTGGCTCGCTCAGACAGCGATATCCCGGAGATATGTCCCATCGGCCCCTCGATATCATCAAACGTGAACACCGTGCGGCCGATCATGCGCCACATCTGCGTGTCCATCGCAGGCAGCAGGGTAGCGACCCGATCGACCTGTTGGACCATACCGGACCGCTCCTAGACACCGCTTATCATCATGAGGGCCCGTTCGATCCTACGATGAAAGTAAGAAATACCAACAAGATGTATTCTCCCGTCGAGGCCGTCAAGGACTCAAACATCGAAGCTATCCAGGCTACCCCGGTGGATTTTCTCAAGGACTCGCTTGACAAGCATGTACCGCTTCAAGGTACTGCAGTCGTCCCTCCAGGTATGGAGGATTTGGGAGGACGGACAATGAACTACCAGGAAGGGGCAGATCTTATGAGAGAGAAGGATGCTCCCGGTGGTGCGTATAAACGATGGGACCACATTGTAAGACATATCGGAAAACAGGGGCAACAAGGCATCAAGCTAAACTCAATGCTATAGGCGTACAGGGACGATGATTTAAAGGGCAAGGGCGAGCCATCTTTCACCATTGAAAAAGATAAGGGCAAACAAGTCAACAGAAAGCCCGTTCCAGTTGGGTATTCCGGCGCACAAGAATACGAAATGCAATCCACCACCAATGGTCACTCCAAACAGAATTCTCTCCTTGCACGCCAGCGTAGCATGAGCAACACAGAACAGGCACCCCCTCCGCCACCGAAAGACTATCACAATGCTTATTCGGGCGACTATTCCCCCGGCGGCAATCTCAATCGAAGCAACACAACAGGCAAGAGCCTCTCACAGATGATTAAGCGTCGCTTTGAAAGCTTGCGGCGAAGGAAGCCAACCGAGGGGAGGGCATACTAGGTGACTATCATAAGACGGCGAGTTGTATAGGTACTCTGTGTGGATTATTATTTTCACTGTTTGTTCATTTCGCCTCTTTTGTTTTGTTGCTTCGTAAACTAGAAACAATTTCTATATAGGACGGGTTTTGCTTTAAATATAGTTTTAGGTGACTCTTGACTTCCCGGCGTTGTTTTAGACACCAGATGCAATTGGGTGATAGATGGGTAGTCAAGTAGTCAGATACAGTAGTCGCGTCGAATTGACGCATCAAAAAGGCCGCGTGAACTCTTGCATTTGTGAGTTGATGTCAGTATTAGGGGCATCACAACACCAGCTTGGCTTTAGCCATGTTCTCCTGCCCACGACAGAGACGCTCCGGAACTGGCATGGCATTCCCACCACATACAGGGAGCGATTCAGCTTTGGTTGCATCTCAATGGGACTTGCACAGCAACCAACTCATCTGTGGACACAGAGATACTTTTCGGTCTTCTACATGTCCGCTTGCCTTTGAGATGTTGTGAGGTCTCATCTTTTCCCATGGAGTTGGCAAATTGCAGATACACCTAGGTTCCGGTACCAAGCTATGATTCAACGATCTCCGCACCGATTACTTTCTTATTTATCCATGCCACCTACTAGCACGATGAGGGAGCCCGGACGGGCAATCGAGGTCGCGGGGATGATGGAACATACATCCACGTCGACAAGTTTCGCCGCGGTCAACACTGCGAAGTTGATTCGCCCGTGGAGCAACACGTGCTGTGTCAGGGACACTTTGCAACACAATCTGCAGGAGCACCCCTATCACCAGTACGGCCTGCATACCTACTCTATAGCATGGCTTGCATTTTTGGCGAACTGTCATGTTGACTGTATTGACTGATGCCTACGCAGGGGATCCTCGCACCATGGCACCTGAGTAACACAGAAAGGAAGGCAGCCAATCCTCTTGGAAACAACGAGGCTTGACAGGATCTGAATCAAAAGTCTGCTGATGCCCTGAATACCATCCACGATAACCGGAAATCAATCCCTGTGGCGGTTCAGCGCTAGCGGCGTGTTTATCGACCCTCCTGGTAGAGTTCTCGGAGGATATCTCACTGAAGCAACAACGAAGTTGTTCCCTGAACTTGAATAGACAGGTGAGTAACTACCTAAGGTAGGGGAACAGGAAGAAGGTTGAGAGCCAGAGAAATCACGCCCATGCTCCGATGCTCTGGGTCTCAATGTCGGTTGGCCCATCTGAATGCACGTCAACAGGAGCCGCAGAACAAGGGCAATGGTTCATGTTGCTCACGATGCAGCAGGCAGTATTCCACCGCGTGGTGGTACCAAAACGGGCTGGCGTAGGCGTGGCGGAGCATCGGAGCAATTATGCTTGAAATAGACCTCTGTGGTTGGCTGGGGCGCCTGGATATATGCCGCGTCCTGTAGTTTGGCGGCAGTCATGCTTCGGATGGAGGGTAAACAATCAATCAAGGAAAACTGGGGCTCCAGCTGCAATTTGGTCGTGGCTGGGAAAATGTCACTCGCTGCTGCTGTAACACGAACATTGGGGCAGTGGGGGTTGATGTTCTCTGGAGCCTGCATCTCTTGAGTGAAGCTGGGAAGGGAGTAATCTTCCCGATATTGGGGTTTTGACGTCTATCATGACTCAGCTGAAACAGCATCACTGGCGCTGCGTGGAGTGGGAGTTCCCGCCGGTGTGCAGATTGAGTGGGAAGTTGCGACGGCCAGTCGAGTCGATCGGGTGGAAATCAACAGCGTGTTAGGGTTGCCGCCTAAGTGGCGTCGAGTCTTTAACACTCGTCAGTAAGCATTCGCAACATCTTCACAGCCTCTTGTTCGTGCCCGCCATTTTATGAAACCTTACCGTCTAGAGGAAGTCTGGACCATCGGATGAAGCTGTTGGGACACCGACGTGGCCTGTAGTAGGCGAACTGCCGGCATCGCGATTTGCTCCATTCTCATTCTTCCTCGCTTTTCGGTACCAGGCATCGAAATTCACCACTCACGAGGGTGGGTATCTCGGAATCTCAACATGTCATGCCAGGCGCTAGCTCCTGCTCCTGCCCGGCCCGCGACACGGGGAGAGGGCACGCGAATTGGAATCACGCCTGCCTGGTCAGTGAATGGCCCCCGAACGCGGGATTTTGCCAACGCTATCCTTACAATGTATGGGGTTTGTGGTCGCGTCAGCGTTGGTGCCATTGGGGTCCGGGGCGTACCAGAGTGATCACCAAAGCACCAGACTGCTTCACTCGCGGGCGCAACGGAAAGCGAGGCACAAAATAGCACCTTGGCCAATAGCCGATCCAATTGCGGTAAAATACATGTAGACATGTAGACGCAACCCTCTGGGTCCGGAGGTTCTCGGTGGACAAGCTGTACTACAGTCCTGCCAACCAACCGCGCCGCTCCTCGCCCCCCAGCTCCCCCCAACCTGCACCCGCACATCATGCAGGGTATGTCGTCCACGCCACACTCGGCGGAAAAGTCGCTCTCGCGGCGCCCTCGCTATACTTGGGGCCAGGCATTCTTACGTCCACTCGCCTGAGGATCTGGCTCACTCACTTCTCAAGATGGGCGAAGTCGCCGAGGAGGGAGTGGGGATGGGCAGCCGAATGCAGCACGCACACTGTTTGACTGCAGAGTACTTGCCGAGAATTGCGTCGCATTCCGCCGCCGCCGCTGGCATGCGGAGTGTTAATACTCGCCCACGTCCGCCGTGGATAGCTGTGTTGCCCTTCCAGTCATGTTCTCGACACCAGTGCCGTATTACCTAGGATATCACGCAACCAGCCCAGCCTCTTGATACATGTAACTCATCTTCCTCAGTACCGGACTTGCTAGAGTCGAGACAGCACCATGTTGTCCCGGCCAAGCTTCAGCATCCGGAGGCTGATCTCCCCACGAAGAACCGATCACCCGGGAGACGATGGCGGCCTACAGAGGACCTATGATGCTCAGGATGGTACCAGAGATTCGACCGACGGACTTAGGAACAAAACATGGCCGAAGGGAAACAGGAAAGGGCCCATCCCTACGATCGATATCAGGCGATCAGAGGATATCCACCGAATCCTGGTATTGCCCCCCTTGCCCGACACCCCCAAGTCGTGGACGGGTTCGATCTCCACTTGCGAGGACGACGGCAAGAGCTTCACCAGTCCCAGAAGCTCACCAACTCCGCCGACGGAAAAGCAGTTCCCAAGGAGCCCTAACAGGACGCCACAGAGGAGTCCCCAGCGAAGTCCTCTTCTTACCCCGAAGCAGGCCGAGTTCTCTCAGCGTATCCGCAGTCGGAGTCTAGGCCCGTCAAGCCCAACCCCTTTTCTCCCCCATTCACCGCCGTCCTCCCCCGAATCTCAGCCATGTGAAGATGCAGAGTCCCCTATATGTCCCATGGACATTGCGGACGCGTATTTCTCTGCCCCACGGACCAAGAAAACACAACGTGCTGCTGAGGGTCAGAGTACGGGGAGAGTCGGCCGTTCAAGATCAAGGGGCTACTCAGATGATGTGCAGCGGCTCATCCGGGAGACCGACGAAGCATTCAAATTACGTCACTCGTTTTCTGCCCCAAGAATCCCTTCGCCGGAAACCCCTAGGGGACCGACGGCTGCCAATGGAGCGGCATCGGCAAGATCGGCCCCGTTGGTACGTAGGACGTCACAAAGAAGCGTCCGTTCGTCGACGAGATCCACAAAGGCGCCAACAAAGTCGTCCCTGAAGATACCACTTATAGCAACACCTGCCGCGTTTGCCTCAATTTCGAAGACAAAGAAGAAGCAGGTAAAAAGGTTCAGTCGGAGGCCACGCGGAGGGGCAGCGATACCGATCTCGAGGTGGACACTGACGGAGAGCGCGAGGGATCTGTTCAACATTCGTATCTTTAACAAGATCGAAGCAGATGAGATGCTACCGGAAAGCGTATTGCGTGAAATTAGGATGAGCAGAGCTACACAAGCAAGACTTGCAAAACACACCGAGACAGAAGGTATCGACATCGACGAGAGTCCTACACAGCCCAACGCCATGTTTATCAATGAGTCACCACCGCCAATATGGCCAAAATGGGAAGATGAAGCCAGGGAACCAGCGGCGGTGATGGTCAGACCCCACTCATCCGCATCTGATCGAGGAGAAACCCCCAAGGACGGCGCACCAACAGACGAGGGACAGCAAGAAAGCCCCGTAGATGTTGTCGCCGCATACATGAATGAGGAGGAAACCTTTCCTGCTGTCACGGCAGGGGATGATCAGCAGACACCTTCTGCTAAGGTCAACTCAACGAAGAACACCCATCGCCGCCCCCCGAAAAAGCGTGTTCCGCTTCCGACCATCCCCGAGATCATCGCCAGCGGCGCCGAGAATACTTTCCTATCTCCCACATCGCGGCGAAGAGGGACCAACCCCATTCCTCGCCTTAACACCGACGATTATACGTACCTGCCAGCGACCCCCTTTACTCTCACTGCGCCAGTCTTCCGCCACGGCCCCATTCGCCTCGCCAAACCCATTGGACAGCTTGCCGCCGCGGTTGACGACACCCTCGACTGGACTGCCTTCCAGATGGCCATTCTCGGCGGTGCCGGTGACTTCTTCGGCGAAGCTACCGACTACTCGCGTCCGTCCGACGCCGAGCTCGATGAGCGGGAAGGAATGGCGGCCTGGTTCGCTGAATTTGGCTTTGAAGGCTCGGGCGCCCTCGTCCCAGCCGCCGAAGCCCTGCGTCTGTACCGCGTTGAAGCTGCCGCCGCATCACCGGCAACGCCTTCCACTCCAGTGGATATACCAGGATCAACACCCTTGCCTCCGAGCGTGGTCATCACCGCAGCAGAAAGTACAACCTTTCCTCCGCGTAGGTCGAGTCTGGTCACGAGGGTGGATCCGCCACCGCTGCCGTTCCCCGGGAATTACATGATCTCAGCGAACGGAATCGGTGCCGGACAGGAGGGCGTCGGCGGGTGGCTGCAGTTTCCGCCCCCGCCACAGTATCAAAGCAGGAGGAGCTATGTCGCTCCCAACTCGCGGCCGCGGAGCCTCGGGGGCGTGCCGATGTTGGACGGACTGGGTATCGATAATCCTTTGAAGGAAAGGCGAGTCAGCACCGAGAGCGAGATAAGCCTTCCGCAGAGCCCAATGCTGGACCTGGTTGTGAGTCGCGATTCGGGGGGCAATGAATACGTGGTGCCCATGGGGTTTAATTTGGGGCATGATCTGGGGGACTTTCTGAGATGGGAGGCCGAGCATGTTTTTGGAGGGGGTTATTACGATCCGGATCAGGTGTAATTGGGGGTGTAATGTGAGATACCTATATAAGATACATATACGTGGGATACAGGATGGAGTACATAAACGTGGCTTGAGCAGAGGCACATGACTACAGCGCTGGTAGCGTGTGGTGTGGTGTGTAAATAAAGACTACGAAGACATTGCCATATCCAAAAAAGGAAGTTAAGTGACTTGGTTCAACGTGAAGCATGTCTCTGTAATCGAATTCCGGCTCATAGTGCGGTATGTGTAAGACTAATGGGGCGACCAGTCAGCATCTAACAACGTTGTATGGTGGTTTCGAAACAGGGGCACTTGATTTTCAGTCCACCCAAGTCATCGTCGGTGTGCCTTTGGCATGGCTGGCAATAAAGTATAATGACTTGGATACAATTCACAGATCATCGAGCGCGGCATACTCTGAAATCTGACAACTTCAGCGAACCTATGTATTACAAAGGTAGATATCTGTTATCCTACAGGGTCTGACTCCACAGAAGCAAAACGGCCAACTCAACCATTCCGAGTCCTACCAGGCTTTCAACATTTCGCTGACTGACGATAGCCAGACGATAAACCGCCTATTGTCCTCCAACGCTAGAGACCTAACCCAGTACCTTTTGCGACCAAAGAAGGCGGAAACAATAACATACGACCGGAGAGACCCCCTTTCAAGAATTGGTATAACCCTAACCCAGTCTTTCCTGAAGCGCCCAGAACGCCAACCAAAAGGTGGACGAGGTCTCGAGACCTCCCACCACCATCCCGTAAACCAAGGATGGAGCACAAAACCATATGCCGGAATATCCACCCGATATCAACATCGAATATATGCAGTACAGAAGAACGAAACCTGCCATCATCATTACTTTCCAGTCGTGAAACAATCTTGTCCAATTTGGCTTTATGCCTCGACCGAAACAGTGGCTGTAGACGCGACCGCGCGCTCGGGTCCGTCGCCCTGTTGCTGGGGTTGTTGCAGGTTTTGGGCAAGCTCGCCTCCGGCTTCCCTCTCTGCCCAATCGCCCCAAAGACCACGCTTTCCACGGACGCGGATGGGTCCTCCGAGGGTGCCTTCTGGCTGTTCAACCTTGATGGCGTCTTTGGTTGCGAGCACTAGACATTCGAAGAACATCTTGGTGGCGTCTGCCTTGGTTGTTCTTCCCTCCGGCAAGAGTTCTTGGAAAACGACTGATGTTTTCTTGCGCTTGTCGGCATTGGTGGCAGCTTCCGCCCCAAAAAGATCGCGGAGGATGTGGACGGCGTGCTTGGTGCCTATTGAGACAGGGCCGCTGTCGGCAGGATGTACCAAAGGTGCTGTGGTTTCGTCGAAGTTTGGCATTGGGCTGCTGGCGCCTTCTCGTGATACAGGCCGTCCCTCGTGATCGTCATCAAAAAAGTGACCATCGTCATCGCCAGGGATTTCGAGAATTGTGCCATCCGGGGCCACGCTCCGGTTGCCTTCGTTGTTTGCGTCCTCCAACGGGAGAACCGTCTCGTCCTCAGGAAGTTCGAGACGGGGGGACTTTGAAGCGCCCTGCTCCTGGTCACTCTCCATATCCGCAACGCCACTGTCTCGCTTCCTTTTCAGCTCGTTTGGCCGTACAAGTTCTAGTGACAGCAACCCTTTAAGCTCGGGAGCCCAGTCGTTGCTGCGGGTTTCATTCAGAATGTTCTTGTAGAAGTCACCCGATTTCTGCATACTCATCAAGCTGAGAATGAAGGGGTTCTGGGAAAGCAGTGATTGCGGTTTGAGAATATTGTCGCGTTTGGCCTGTTGCTCCTTGATATGCGCATTTGAGAGCATCGTTTGGTCGTCTGGCTGCATAATCTTTCTTTTCTTGGCTCGCTGGGGTGCCACAACGGTCGAGTTGCTCACATCATTCTCTAGCTCGTACATGCTGGTGTTCATATGACGGCTGTACTCCATCTCGACCTCTTTTGCAAAATTCTCGTCGATATCAGAAAGCGGAGACTCGGATATTCGGGCGCGGCTCATATCAGGGACCGCGGGGGCCGCAGAGGCTTCTGGGAGTACTGTGTTTTCTTCAACGTCGAATTGGAAATCGCCATCGCGCATCTCCACATCGTCGTCGTGAATCCGAACACCATCGCCAAAGTCGAGATCGAGGTCCAGGGAAAGTTCACGGGTCTGGCGATCTTGGCGATCCTTGCTAGCCCCAAAATCCAGCTCGCTGAACATGTCGTCCTCGAGATTCCGAGCGGCGGGTGCATCTCTGCCAATTTCCACGCTCTTATCCATCAACTTAGTCGGTCTCTCGTCGTCAATACCCAAGTCCAGCTCCAACTCAAGGTCTTCCATGCCGCCGAGACCAAGGTCATCATCGTCCATGGGGGTATCCTGGAGATACTGGCTGTTGTTGAAGTCTTCTTGAAGGTTGATTTCTCGGTTGAGACGGCTTGCACCCTTGCGGGCACTAAGGGGTGTTGATGTCACTTCCTCGAGTTGGGTTGATAGAAATTCTGTGTGAGACGGCAAAAGGTCAAGGTTATCATATGGGGTGATGCGGTCAGGCAGCATCAGAGACTCCTTGTTCTGGACGTGAAGATTCGTCGGGATGTCGTGGTTACCCGTTGACCGGAAGGCCTATTGTGAGTCAGTGGAGTGTACTTAAAACTCAGTGCGAAGTCACACGTACCATCTTGATCTTCATCAGCGCCTCATTGCAGTCGTCTAGGAGGTAACGCGCTTTGCGACTATATATCCGGACAACGCCTAGCAACAGTTGCCCGCTCAAGCGGAGGGCAAGAGGCGCGTCATTGGGAGCGATAATTGCGTCCACGCTGTCTTGCAAATTGTGCTGCAAGATCTGCACCTTGGAGACCTTGCGCTCTTGGTTGGCCGAGAGCCATGCCTTGGCCAGAGGGCCGGTGGCACTGAGGAGCGTGCCCGACCAGAACATAGCGACGAGTGTTGCAACGACGACCAAGCAATGGACAGGCGGCGGTAAGTGTGACAGTAGTTGACACCTACGTGTTGGCGATAGAGGAGATGCGTCGAAGGGGGAGACGCGGGGCGAGCGGTGCCGATGATGTGGAGTTGGCGAGGTAAACAAGAAGCGCGTCGGGGTTGGCGCGTGCGTGATAACCAGGTCGGTCGCTGATGTTCATGAAGACGCGCAGCGGAGCAGTCCAAAAGAAAAGCGAGCGCGATCGCAAAAGTCGCCCAAAGAAATGCGATGCGCTGGGGCTGGATGCAACAGCAGGTAAGATGCGATGGCGGCGATGAAGAAGCAAACGGGCGAGGAGGAGGGGGAGTGGTGGTTTGCGGATTGTTGGCGGGTGATTTGTGGTCGGTAAATTCCATGCCTGGTCTGTTGCGAAATTTGAGAGGCTGGGGGCCCACCAGCCACACAAATTCAGCCAGTGCCGGACCGCTCAGATCACGTGGGGCTCTGGTTCCTGGCCTTGGCACGAAGCATGGGCTGCTTTGGGATTGATGGAAGTACTTCTCCGCATAATCAGAGTGCGGAGGTACCTTTCTCCTTTTCTTTCTATATCTTCAGACATTCACTAAGCGACGGTTGCGGAAACGTTAAGTGTCGATACCTACCACAGCGACAAGACACGTACCTGCAGGATGGCGAGTGCCTCGAACAAACATCGAACTCCACAGTTTTACTGTACTGTACCGTATTACACGTAGCTCAACGTTTGAACTAGCTGCCGTTCAACAGCTTTTGGTCAAATTCAGGGTTCTTCATCCGCATCGGTGGCCCAATGATCACAGCTTGTCTAGTAGGACTGGTTACGACACCTCCGCCCAAAGGCGCCTGGTTCTTTCCAGCTGTCAGCTTTGGTACTCCCTGCCGTATCCTCAACAAGTTGTATCAGCTTTTGAATGTCTACCCCAATATTCCTAGTTGAGGTTAATCAGGATACACGTAAGGCTTGTTGCAAGGGATGCGATGTCGTTTGTGAAAACTGTAGAAGGGGTTTGCAAGCTTTCCACGAGGTAGCGATACGAAGCATGAATACTTTACATGCCAAGGTCATAACCACCTCACCTTCCTCTGGTCTCCATGATATCCCACTCCACCTTGAACTGCCCATTTCGCGTCGGGTGTTCACCCCTCCTTCAACAGAGCCATTTCCCTGAAGAATGCTTCAAGCCTTGCCGCATTCCTCAGCGGCATTTCACCAAATTCTTGTGAATTGAATTGCAGTCCGAGGTAGGATGTGATGATAACGGTCTAGTTCCCTGCTGCACGGAGCAGGCCGAGAGCGACCGTACGGAGTATTGTCGAAGCCATCGTGTTGAGAAAAGGTACCGATTCAGGGGTGAGAGGACCGACTGGGGGTGGAAAACAGCCTCAGAGGTCGCATCTCGTCCGAAAAGACCGACATGATACACGAAATGGATACAACACCTAATCCTTCTGGCCTTGTTGGAAGAAGTGTCCCTTACATTTTGTGGGATGTTGATTTCAACGGTTGAGGGCCATGACAGAACCCGGGAGTGACATCGCCGGTTCCTAGAAGATTCGCGGCTGGGATACTCCTGCCGAAGCGCCAGAAGCTAGAGCACCTTCCTTCCGTCAGCCCCATCCACCCCTGTAAGGCGCCGAAGACACGTTCCCAGTGCCCACCAACGGCAGCGCGACAAAAAGTCTCACTTTCCAAGTGCAAACTCCGTACACCTTGCAAATCCACTCGAACTCCCGAGCGTTTCGTCAGCTGGCGATGGTATTTCTTTGCACCATCTGTCTTGGCTAGCTGCATCTGCCGCGTCGCACCACCTTCAAATCCTTTTTTTTGGCATTGGCCATCTACTGCAGGAGTTGATGACGCTCGGCCCGGTTCTTAACACCCATCCGGGTTCACGTTGCGATCTCATTCCGCGCCTCCACCGAGATGGACCGCTTTACGCGGAGAGACGGCGATGACGTCCTACCCGTGTTTAGTCCAAAACCTCGCGATGATGGGCTCGCCGCGCCTGTGGGCGACGAGGGATCGCGCCCCAGAACGCCCCGAAACCACCAGAGGACGACGTCGGCGCAGTCAAGAGTAGGAATACACCTGAGACTAGAGGGCTTGGCAGCAGTGTGCTAATTTCTTCGACCGTGTAGAGCGAAGCCGACCGTCTTTCCTTTCAGACACCCGCCGAAGTGGCCGCAAATTTACGGACGTCTCTAACACACGGCTTAACACCCGCCGAAGCGCTATCCAGGTTACGCGATGTTGGTCCGAACGAAATCCCACACGAGGAACCCGAGCCGTTGTGGCTGCGATTTATCAAGCAGTTTCAAGAACCATTAATTCTCCTCCTACTGGCTTCGGCCGGCGCGTCAATGGTCGTGGGGAACACTGACGATGCTGTCAGCATTGCTGTTGCGGTGACTATTGTCGTTAGTGTGGGTTTTGTGCAGGAATATCGATCGGAAAAGTCCATAGAGGCGCTCAACCATCTAGTTCCCAATCATGCCCACCTTGTACGACAACAGGAGAAGAAGGCAACTCAGGGGTCCAGGTCGCCAAACTGGCCCGTTAACGGCGAGGATCAGTATGGGCAAGAGATGGATTCGGGCTCCCTTACGCCCAACGAAGAGCTTCTAGAGGCGACGTCGTCTAAGGTTATGGCCGCCCAACTGGTTCCGGGCGACTTGGTTCTGTTTACAACAGGTGACCGCATCCCTGCCGACATTCGGGTTACGAAAGCCGCGGACCTCACGATTGATGCATCAAATCTCACTGGCGAGAACGAACCTGTGAGGATCACGGCAGACGCACGCACGCAGCGGAGCCTTTCGCCCCTAATTCCTGGAGGGTCAACGCTTCAACTTCCGAGCCCATCGTTTGCTAAACCGGACAGCACATCTGGCGGTGGCGACAGGGGAGAAATTTCTACCAATATTGCATACATGGGAACGTTGGTAAAGTCTGGGCATGGACAAGGAATTGTGTTTGCAACTGGCGGTAACACCCAGTTTGGCACAATCGCGACGAGTGTCTCCAGCACCGAGAGCCCCCGCTCACCCCTCCAACTCTCCATGGATGAACTCGGGACACAGCTGAGTAAGATGTCGTTCGTAGTCATCGGGCTGATCTCCCTTGTCGGCTGGCTTCAAGGCAAGGGGCTCCTGGAGATATTCACAATTTCAATCTCGCTGGCCGTTGCGGCCATTCCAGAGGGACTGCCGATTATCGTTACCGTCACGTTAGCCTTGGGTGTCCATCGAATGGCGAGGCACAATGCCATTGTCCGTAGAATGCCCAAGGTCGAGACCCTTGGGTCGGTCAATGTGGTTTGTACAGACAAAACCGGTAGGCTCACCGCAATGATGTAGTTGGATAAACACCGCTAACAGTCTTAGGGACGCTGACGATGAACCACATGACAACTGCCAAGATGTGGTTTTTTGGCACCGATGGTGCTTTCGATGTTGACTCCGATGATGAAGCCACCGAGACTAAGCCAGATCCTGCAACGCTGAGAATTTTACGCATTGGAAACATTGCGAATAATGCACGCCTCGCCCGTCAGTACACCGAGAATGGCGCAGCAGCGAGGGCTGTGCTTTCTTCCACACAAGGCAGGGGCAATAACACACCGACTTATACCCGGTGGGTGGGACAACCCACCGATGTCGCCATGCTCGATCTCCTCGATCGGTTCAAGGAGCACGACATTCGTGATTCGATTGGGCACCGAGCAACGGAGACGCCTTTCAGCTCCGAACGGAAATGGATGGGGGTTACTATTGGAACCGAGGGATCCAAGCACGATAAGGAATTCGCTTATACCAAGGGTGCCATCGACAAGATCCTCGATATGTGCGACTCGTACATTACTCGTGACGGGCGCGAGGTTGTCCTTGACTCAAACCGCCGAGCTGAGGCTTTGCAAGCTGCCGAGAGTATGGCTTCCCAAGGCCTCCGGGTTCTGGCTTTTGCAAGTGGCCCGGTCAACAAACCTGCAAGGGGCAGGTCGGGCGGAATTCGGAGCAACGGGTCCAGCGGAGACGGCTCGGAGAGTCCATCACTCTTCAACTTTGAGGATCTTTACAAAGGGCTTACCTTTGCCGGTCTCGTGGGAATGAGTGATCCCCCACGACCCGGCGTTGGTCGTTCGATTAGGAAGTTGATGCGAGGTCGGGTGAAGGTCATCATGATCACTGGCGATTCCGAGACAACAGCGCTCGCAATTGGCAGGCAACTGGGTATGGCGATTGCTATACCTTCAGAGCATGCAGCAGGCCAGGTCAGCGTTCGGCCGGTGCTGCGAGGCGATGAAATCGACGCTCTGTCAGACGAGGACTTGGCCCAGGCAATGGACCACACCACCATCTTTGCGCGAACCACGCCGGATCACAAGCTGAAGATCATCAGGGCCCTCCAATCCCGCGGCGATATCGTCGCCATGACGGGAGATGGTGTCAATGATGCGCCAGCGCTGAAGAAGGCCGACATTGGCATTGCCATGGGGCTGCACGGCACCGATGTGGCAAAGGAGGCAGCTGACATGATTTTGACCGACGATGACTTCTCAACCATCCTCCACGCCATCGAGGAAGGTAAGGGAATCTTCAACAATATCCAAAATTTCCTCACGTTCCAGCTGAGCACCAGCGCGGCTGGATTGTCTCTGGTTCTCCTCTGCACATGTCTTGGCTTCAAGTCCCCCTTGAACGCGATGCAGATTCTTTGGATTAGTAAGTGATGTACGCCCTCGTTTACACTGGCGAAGTACTGACCTAGTGACAAGATATCATCATGGATGGACCCCCCGCCCAATCGCTTGGTGTCGAGGCCGTGGACAAAGATGTCATGAACCGTCCGCCGCGGAGGAGGAACGACGCCGTTCTGACAATGCCGCTCATTACGCGTGTCTTAACATCGGCATTTATCATCATGGCGGGCACGATGCTGGTGTACAAGCACGAGATGGAGGACGATGGAGAGGTGACACGGCGTGACACGACCATGACGTTTACCTGCTTCGTCCTCTTTGACATGTTCAACGCCCTAACCTGCCGTTCCGAATCCAAGTCAGTTCTCCGGGGTGAGGTTGGCTTATTTTCGAATACCCTGTTTAATTGGGCAGTATCGCTCAGTTTGCTGGGCCAATTGCTGGTTATTTACTTCCCGTGGCTACAGGAGGTATTTCAGACCGAGGCGCTTACTCTGCGCGACCTTATGTCGCTGATGGTGATGTGCAGCAGCGTGTTTTGGGCGGACGAGTTCCGCAAATGGTGGAAGTATGGCCGGCGAATAATTGGGAGTAATTACAGCCAGGCAGTGTAGTAAGTAAACAGGGAAAGGGGAGGTCACCTGCAGCGTCTGGAGTATCGCTATGCTGTAGCGAAGTATTATACATTGGGTAGTAGACATCATAGATGTCAAACCAGAAGTCCTGGTTTGTCTTGTATTGTACAAAATATGAACAGCGAAGTTGGTTGTACGTTAAGTCTACATGCGAAGTGATCTGGGCATAGTTCTTCTCTAGGTGTGTGTCTAAAGGATATGCTTTCTAGCTCAATAAAGTTCCCGGTCGCAACCCCTTTTTTCTGCCTTTGGCAGCATGGCTGAGCCAGACCCCCGCAAACCCCCCACAGCAAGTTGACGTTGGGCGGAGCGGGGCAGCTGCAGCTTCCCGCCATCAACCTACCAGGCACCGTGACCTGTCTTCGATGCCAACTGTCGAAAAAACGACACCGTTACGACTGTTGGAGAGACGGTGACAAGGCAAAAATAAACTGCACACCACGGCACAACGGAGCCGAGCAGCGATGCGCCGCCATTGTCACCACGGCAATCCCAATGTCTGCCCACTCCAATGGCGCCGCCATCGCTTCGACCAAGATGCCTGCCGCAAGCAGCAGCAGCAGCAGACGCACCACCATCAGCAACACCCTCCGCTCTCCCGCCGCGACGATGACTGGTAACACCCCCGGAGCTGGATCTGCCAGATCACAACCCAACCCCCAGAAGAAACACGATGACGATGCCGAATCCGCCCTCCGAGACGCCTCCAGCCCCGCTGAAGTCCGCGCCGCCCTCTCGTCCCTGCACGCCCGCGAGTCCGCTATTGCTGCGCGGCTGAGCGCCCTCCTTGCCGCTCAGCAGGATGTCTCGCGCTCTCTGGCAAGACTTGATAACCTCCGCGCGGGCTTGGGCGCACAAGTCATTGCCGCGCGAGGCGTCGGAAATGCCATGCTTGCGGGCGCGGCGGACACGGCCGCGCATCTATCGGGGCGGGTGCGTGCGCTGGATCTCGAGAAGCGTCGTGTGGAGGATACGCTGCGCGTCGTGGAACAGGTTGCGGAACTGAAGGCATGCGTGGCGGGTGTGGTGGGGAGTATGGGGGCGCCGCAGGACTGGGAGGCGGCGGCGGGCTATATTGCGAGGGCTGCGCGGGTGCCGGATGAGATTGTGAGGGGAGGATTTGCGGCGGCGGTGGTGCCGACTGTGGAGGTTCCTGATGCGCCGTGGGTCACGCTCGAGGCGGCGAGGGAGAGCCTATGCAAGCTGTTCTTGAGAGAGTTCGAGCGCGCTGCGGCGGACGGGGATGGCGCGAGGGTGACGAGGTTCTTCAAGCTATTTCCGCTCATTGGGAGGGGGGATGCTGGCTTGGATGTGTATGGGCGGTATGTGTGTCAGGGCGTGGCCAGCCGAGCACGGGCGATGCTAAAGGAGGGGGCGCAGACACCGGGGAGGAAAGACGGGTTCTTCTACGCCGGTGCCCTGACGAAGCTGTTTGAGCATGTTGCTGAGATTGTGGATGGTCATGGGAGTGTTGTAGAGAGGCATTATGGGGTGGGCAAGATGGTCAAGGTCATTGAGAGGTTGCAGATGGAGGCGGACGTGCAGGGCGGCATTATCCTCGACTCGTGGAGCGACGAGCGTGCGGTCGACCGGCGGTTGACCGACGTCAAGAGCTATCCCTTCTCGTTTCTAGTCCAGAGTTTCCTGGGGCAGCAGCGTGGCTTTGGGGGGACGCCGCGCGTAAATTCACCGGCCCTCGGCGCCCAGACCAACGATGCTCGGAATAGCGAGGACGAGGGTGTTGATATGAAGGAGGTGGATGCTTTGCTTCGCGAGATCGCCGTCATGCTGGAGAAATGGTCTGTGTATGCGCGATTCCTGGCTCGAAAGTGCAAGGTGAGTAACGCTACAAAACCGGGCGGATAGGCGGGCAGTGACGGCTAACGATTACAGGAACCGGAAGCCCCTGACGATGCGCCTCTTATTGTGCCAGACCTACTTGTCAAGTCCAACCTCAGCAGGAAGGTGTCAGGGAGGCTTATGGAGCCCTACAAGCAGCTTTCTACGTTCTTCTTCCGGAGGTCGGTCGAGAAGGCCTTTCAGATGGACGAGTCACCAAGTGGCTTGACCCTCAACATGAGCAGGACGATAGATAGCAACCCGCCCTACATTATTTCGGCGGTCGATGTTGTCATGTACATCGTCAACGCCGTCATCCTCCGCTCCATATCCACGGCTCAACGGGGTGTGATCGACACAGTCCTCCCCACCATATCTAGTCTTCTGGGCTCCGACTTTGTCGGCATGATCCAGCGGAAGATGCGAGACGAGTCGTATCCCAGACCCGTTGGCCAGGGCAACTTCCCTCCTGAAGACAGAATCGTGGCTTTCATTGTCTTGATCAACAGCCTCGACATTTCCAACGAGTACCTTTCCCGCATCATCACAGGAGTCTTGGGATCATCAGATCATGATGCGGACGGCCAGGGCACGAACGGAATATCGTCAATCCCGGCATCATCGCCACTGAAGGAGTCATTCCCTTTCAAGAATGACCTTCGTGACGTCGCTGCCCGGCTCACGGGCCTCAACACTTCCTTCACTTCCAAAACAACCGAGCTCCTCAATGAAGGACTACAGGTGCTCTTCGGCCAGGTCATCAAGCCGCGCCTCCGACCTGTGCTGACCGACACGTTCCGCGATGCTGACTATGGCTTGACGGAAGAGGAGCTGGCAGAGGTCGCCGCGCAAAACGACGAGACTGAGGACGACGTTGTCGAGCAGGTGGCTCGTATCTTCGAAAACAGGTGGGAGGCACTGATGAAGCCCATTGCGCGACTCATGACGGGACGCACTTTCACCACGGTTCTCGACCTTACGACACGCTATCTTGCGCGCGTGCTTGAGAAGCGTGTCTGGGGGTATGTTGGAGGGAGGTGTAGTCCATACGGAGCGATCCGTATGGAGAGGGACTTTGGAGCCATTGTGGGTGCCGTGAGCCGCGGGAACTATGCCGTGCGCGAGGTGTTTGGCAAAACGACACAGATCCTCATGGTAGCAAATATGGACGACGAGGAGTGGGATGAAATGGTGGCCGGAGAAGAAGGGGAAGAGGATGGCGGTATGCTGTGGGTGCTGAGTGAGGAGGAGAGGAAAAGGGCGAGGACAATTGTCAAGGTGTAAGGGGACTGCTATTCGTTGACCATTAGGGTAGCTTACTCTCAACATACATCAGAGCAACAACCCAACTTGGCCTCCTTGGCGGGTATTTACATAGGACATCATTGGAAAGCTGGCTGGTCGGTTACAGAAAAAGAGTTTGCAGCATTTCGATTTGGGCGGGCGATTTACACCCTGAATGATAGATAGACATCAGATCAAGTTTCCAAACAACCAGGAGACACCAATGGTGTGGGTGGTGAAAGATTTACTCCTCCATCTTCGAATCTGGTGATTTACCTATTGACGGAGATTGAAACCATTGGCTTCCAACAACGGCCCCAGGGGGGTTTCTTGCTGTTTGTTGACCTGAGCCTCATGGGGAATGAGCCATGTCGCATGCTCAGCCCCGCGCTGCCACCCCTCATTGACATGCAGACGCCCAGAGAGGCTCTCAAACACCCAAACACCTCCTTCGACTCTCACACCCATCTATATCTAGAAACCTGATATCAATTGACAATACCAACCAAGTGCATGCGAGCGAACATGAAGGAAACGGACAGCCCCGAAGACCCATTTTTCCGCTGCTGGGCAAAGAATGACTGCGGGCGGTGTCTCCACGAAGCCGGCTGTTCCTGGTGTCCATTTGTGAGATGCCACTATGATAACATCCCGACGACGCAAATAGCTGACGTCCGGATTGCGGCAATAGACACAAGCGTGCGTCCCGAACGCGCACTCACTCCAATTGCTTGCGCCTGCGTGGGATGAACATATCTGCCCAGATAAAGATGAGAGATGGGAGATCCGTACCCGTCCTCTTGGGTGCCATGTCTCGACCATTACGAGCCTGACCACGGTCGTGGCGGTTTTATCAACGCTGGTGGCGATGCTGTTGGTTTGGGTGGTGGTTATCGCCGTTCGATGGCTCCGCAGATATCACGCAAAGCAAGATCCAGGATGGTGGAAGTTGTGGAGGGGGTTCCCTGATAGGGCGCGACTTTCACGATGGAGAACCTGGCAGTGGGGGAGAAACTCAAGTAGCAATCCGCAAGAGCAAGATCCTTTATTGAGCGCCTAACAATATCACTTCTTTCTAAAATTCAACGGCAACTCTACTACCCCTCGCAAAAACAAGCGGAGTTGTAGGTTTATTGCTCATCCCGAGCTAACCGGCGGAATGATGGCTACCTCATCGCCTTCCTGAATGACAACAGGCTCATCCTCACTCGCATCGGCTTCCCCGGCTTCCGGTATGTCCACGTACGCCAAGTTGATGGTCACGAGGCTGTTGTCCAGCACGCTCTCCTTGATACCCTTGTACCGCTCCTCAAGTGTCGCGAATAACTTGCTGAGGGGTAGCGGGGCCGGCAGGGACTCTACATTCTTGGACGTAAATGAGCCGGCGCTAGCGAAGTAGAGGATATTAAAATGCCCCTTCGGCGGTTTCGGCGTCATCGTGGCTAGCCAGTTGCTACACTAGATATTACCTAAACTTTTTGAGTGTTAGCGATTGCGCAAATATGAATATCGAGGCAATGCGGGGGAGACGAAGTGTGTTATATCAGAGATCTTGGTGATTATATGAACATCATGCTGAGAGTCAAGATAATGCGTTTTGTTTCCTCATATACACGGAGCGGCGCGGGGCAGAAATGGAGAGGCAGCTTACTGTGTGATTGTTGTGTGGTTGACGGTTTCGTTGTGAGTGGATAGCCCGAACGAAAAAAAGCTCAGTTCGAATATTGAAACCTGCGGATTAGCGGCCATCACGTGGAGGCTATTATTCAGGTGTTGCGAATCGGATAGACACTCGTCTACAGATCGAGCAGCCTCAGAAACATAGCAGAGTGCCAGCCTTGGCTGCTTGCAGCCTATTGGAATCTTCTTCGATGGTGAATTGAATCGGAGGAAGAGTTTGCTGCGTGGACCGAAAAGGTTTTATAGGCGAGTAATTGAGCAAGGACAGCGGAAGTGGGGCTTGAGGACCCTGATAGACGACTGCTTGCGCTGTGAGCGTGGTCAACAATACAAGGTTCCCAAAAAAGGCCAATCGGCTCAAGAGTGGCATTGGATGAAAACTGGGAGTTCGCATACCGCTATGGCGAGGCGAGGGTCAAAGCCCCATCGTGAGGTAATAATTTCGTCCCTCTTAATGCCAAACAGTAGCTCAAGGCGAGGTCTGAATGGTAGAGGAAAGGGGGTGTTATACAGGACACACTGTCCCCCTCACCTGCTCTGGAGGTTCGCGCCAGAGGCATCCAGACCGGAAGATGTTCGTGCCTTTTACCTGCTGTCCATCCGGCATCCAACAAATGTTCAAGGGTGAGGAAATAGAGAGGTTACTAACTCAATTGGGTATCGCTATGAAGAGGACAGCTTCAAGACAACTTCGCCATCTTCCCCTCGATGTCCTTCACCCATCCTGACATTACATCCATATTCTTTTCCATGGCTGCATCCCCTTCCCTCATAGCTGACTCCACTTTCTCCAGCCCCTCTCTCCATTGCCGAACATCGCTGGCCATCTCAGACTGTTTCTGCTCCAAACGAGCCAGAGTCTCAGAAGCTGTTGCAGCATCGGCGTGGATCATCCGCAAGGACCGCAAGCGGTCCAGCAGAGGCGGTAGCAGCGGCGTCAAGCTCTCAATCGTTGGTATCGTCCCGTAAAGAGCGTTGATTTTTGCTGTTTGCTCCGAATCCTCCGATGATGCTTCCTCTGGTGCGGCACCAGCTTGAACAAGCGCCTCGTGAGCGGCTTTGGCGCTACGGCGATTCTTCTCTAGATTTTCCGCTTCTTGCGACAGTATTCGCACTCTCCGACTAATGCTGTCAAGAGATGCAGTTGAGGCTTCAGACAAAGTAGACACCTGCATGTGGAGTGTTTCTAGCAGAGGGATGATGGCACGAGGCAAGCCATTCGAATCCAGCTCGGGCATTGCCGCTGACCCGACACCCAACGATCTTTCCAGAACAATAAGCCGATGATCGAAGTCCGCCGCTTTCGCCAGAGCGTGTGTCTGCTCGTACGTCGGTGCGTAAGTCACGGAGTAGCTCGCAAAGTCCTCGCTTGCCTCGGATTTGTGTCCCTCTTTCCCCAAGGCGCTGGTGGGCAAGGGAATGGACCTCGGGGTGGACGATTCATCAAGCCTTGATATCTCGTCCAGCGTCTTGCTCAAAGACTCTATCTCGTCTTCTTGAGCAGCGTTCTCAGCATCGGTTTTTGGTGACGTTGCTTTCTGCTTCCCGTATTCCTCTTTGGCTTCTTCGATCTCCCGCTTGAGACGCGCGATCCGCCGTGCTAGGTTTCCTGCGTCATCATCGTCGCTCAAATCGCCGAGCTCCTCGGTCCCATTCTCCAATATACGGTGTCGTCGACTTGATGCCTTGTATGATTTCCGCTTCCCATCTAGCCGGTCTGAGAAGTCCACATCACTCGCATCCACAGCGGCTGGCATGAACCGTGCTCGAGCGTGATCTATCCGAATGCGTGAGCGCGAGATGCCAGTATCGTCCTCGTCCTCGTCGGACCCATTTTCGGAAGGCGAGCGGACTGTTGTGGGCTTCAAATATTGTCAGCTCGAATCCAGCTACTGACGCAGTTGGACTCACCGGGACAGTGGAATTGTCGTCGGTCAATTCTGGGGTTTCGTAGATGTCGGGCGCGGAGTCCTAGGACGGGTTAGGAGCGGAGCGTCTGCAAACGGACAGCGAATCCAATCTCACCAGATCTGGAAGCGCAGCGTATTTTCTGTTTGAAGCCATTGCATTGGCTCGAGATATCACGTTGTCCTCCTTCGTCAGTTGCTTTGCACAGCAAGAACTCAGGGAGCGTTTGGTGGTATGGATGATGATCTTGGGCCGCCCGCCCCATGCAAGCTGAGCTCGCCTAGCTGAGGCGACCAAGCCAGGGGCCTGTCATCAGCCCGTGACACTTACCGTGTGAACCCCACCAACGCGTCTACCGCGAACTTCAATGCAATTGTAAGACCGCGTCCGTCTACAAGTCAACCTTGATTTGTCTCTCGTATATACCGGCATTTTCTTTCCGATCTTACTTCCCCTTCGAGTTCTGAATTAATCGTCGAGGCACTAGAATATTCAGCGCGACTTCTCGGTTTTTGACACCCAACCCAACCACCGGCGCACCATCCATTTCACCAGCAATTGGGACGCGAAGTTGATGGCGAGACATACGGAAGATGTGACATAGGCATCTGCAGCCGTTAAAGAAAGATATTTACCGTGTCTACATATGGATGCATCGTGTCATCAGAAGAGGAGAAGAGTGGGACTGTCGAACAAAGACCGAATCTGGGGCGGCAGCCTGCTGAAGCAACTTCCGCTTTGTCAGGACAGGGGCGGCAGCCCTGAGAATACAAACATGAACAAAGAACCTGCAGTTGACGCCCCGCCATTGGACGATTCAGACAGCGATGGGGTTCCAGCAAGAGGGGATATCCAGCCGATTCGGTTCAAAAAGTCCACAGCAACGGGTAGCCCCAGGCCAAACGCAGACCGTCAACAAACAACCAAAACCAAATCTCCTGCAGGACCAAGTACCAGGAATTCCAGGCGAAGGGCGGATGGTGTGGCCCAAATCTCAGAGAATACAGTCAAAAAGGAAACCTCTGGCAAAGCTGTCAAGGCAGAAGACGATGAGTTGGGAGCACACTTTCGCCATGATGTGGACAGTATTGTCACCCAAACTACGAAAAGAAAATTGTCCACTTTTGAGAAAAGGTTTTCCACGCGGAGGCTTCAGGCGCCAGATTCACCCGGTTCGGGAAAGAGGTTCATGGTGCCCACAAAATTTTCGTCACAGCAGGAATGCGAATCTCCTACCCGTCAGCTGAAAGTTCCCACTGGGGGCAACGCATCGACGCTGGATACTTCCCCTGTGAGGAAGTTTAAGAGACCTAGAGCCGGGAAGGAGATTCCCGTTGAAAGAGCGAGGCCAGAGCCTGAAGCGAGCCCAGAACCCGTCTTGAAGATCCCGGAGATATTCTCGCCGTCATTCGACTTTGATGCAGGAGATAGCACACTTCTAGACGTCGATGGAATTTCGCGACCGACTTTCACAAGGCGCTCTACGTCGCCACTGACGGAGGCAACAACTCCGAGCTCAAGTATGCCCGTTTGCCCAATGTGCTACGAGACGGTGGAAAAAGAGCTGCTCGACGAATTCAAAGCCACCCACCCTCGCATGACGCTCCAGCAAGAGCAGCAGTTCTGTCTCCTACATAAGAGGACCTCGGCAAGGAACGCGTGGGTGGCAAATGGCTATCCTGATATCAAATGGGGCAGGCTGGAGGCAAGGATCAATCGGCAACACGACTTCTTAAAGGCCATTTTAGAGGGCGGCAAGTCCCACTTCAGCGAGATGTTCAGCCAGAAAGTGAAAACCGGCCAGAACAAGACTCTTCTCAAATCCGACGAAAGTCTTACACCTGGTTACTATGGCATCCGGGGTCTCAGGACGATGTCGGAGAACCTTGTCAGCGAGTTTTCCTCGCTGTTACGGAAGAGGGCTGTGAAGGACAGGCTAGTCTCGGCAAGAGGTCACACGGCTTATGTGCAGTCTGTTCTCATCCCAGAACTTGCGGTGCGACTTATCATGGAGGATATGGATGTCAATGAGGATGAGGCGAGATCGATCATGGCGGATAGCAGATGGATAGGCGAGATTTTGAACGAGGAGGTGGCTGATGTTGTGTTGAGCGAGGATGATGAGTCGGGATCTGGGCTATCTTCCTATCGGGATTTTGACGCTCCTTGACTTCTCGTCATATCATTGCTCTGCCAGGAGCGGTGCGCTTTTTTCTTCCTCCCTGGGCTTTTGCAACACAATTTGAGCTGAGCTTGACCTGTCTCTCGGATTTAGAGTCAGTTTGCAAGGTACATAGCCAGGGGTAGTCCGAGAGTTATGGTAACGAGGTTCTCTGGCGAATAGCACATATAGCAGCATGGGGCTCATTCGGATGGCAGATCGTTATCCAATACCCGACGAATTGTATGTTTCAGGTGAGACCTCTATATCGCATCACACATGTGGGAATCCGGAGAATATTTGAATTCACCCTACTGACACATCCGGTTCTGGGCACCAAGGGTCCATGGGATAAGGCTGACGATCCCTGGTGACAAATACCGCAGAACTGTCTGCCGTGGCACCAGTTCATCCCAAGGTAAAACTGCCTCGCCGCGGCAAACGGTGATAGCTGCATACAGGTCGACCACGTTTGCAAAATACTCCACAGCCAGTAGAGGAGACGATGCCACAACCTAAGCTTAACCCAACCCTAACCCTTGCATCGCTTTCTGGAAGCTTTCACAGTTCGCGCCAGACCGCTCGTGGACTCGGTGATGCCCGGGCAGTGTGGTGATCAAACATCAACACGTGTTGCTGCCTCGCTTCTAACTCGGTTCGGGACCGGCAGCACTCTGATGATTTTTAGTCCGCATCCTTGACGCCTAGGCATCCATTGAACAACATAGTTCAAGCGGAGCTGGTTGGCCCCCAACGAAATCAACGACCTAGTGCTGTTGGTGGGGACATGGGCGGGCCGCTTTTGAGGCGGCAGTTAGGTTGCTTATGATGAGATTCTTATGGGGGAGAATGTGATTGATCAATCCCACGGGGGGACTGTTCGGCCGCTTGCCCAAGGTAGATATCCGGGAGGTGTCTACCTACCGGTAGTCTTCAAAAGGGAGAGCTGGATGTACCGCCCCAACTTACAAAAGCACTGAAGGTTCCAGGAAAAGAAGGTGAGGGGCGGTGTGAAAACTCGAAGGCATTAGAGAAATCTCATCACTGTTCTACCTCAACAGCATGGCCTTGCCTTCGTTTGAACAGGATCAACTCAGGCTTATGTTGAAACAGGCCATGAAAGAATAGAGAAGTAATCTTGAAGTTGCGACACAGCCTGTGATATCGAAACCATGGCCTGTCATGACGGGCCCCGCAGTTCTAATGATGCATCTTTCGTATTGGATTGGCCATTAATCGCCTGTGGATTACACCGCTGGTTCTGATGGGTCAGAGGCTTGGACAGAACGGCTCTTCCACAAGCCCCATCACCGCCCTGTCGGCAATTCGCTAAGTTAAATACAATGCACGGCTCACATTCTGGCACTCTGGTGTCAGATCGTCCAGGTTCCAGGTTGACCGACGGAGTAGAGCAAGGTACTTCGTACGTGTGTTGCCCCTCACCTGAGGCTGTATGGACTGACTGCAAGCTGCAGCTCATTAGACCACCACTAGAAGACACAGAGAGGGACCTGGTGCATGCTCTGCTTCAAGCTCCCAAAACACTCCGACCTGCATGCGCTTTGTCTCCAGCTTGCGTACTGCGTAGCGATTGCTACTGTGCGAAATGTAGTAGGTACCGTCCTTGGTCGCGTTTGTGACTTTGCTGCTTGGGCACCTCGGTCATGTTCTCTCCGGATGCCATCATCGAGCTACAAGTGGCGCTTTTTGTCCCGGCCGATGGGAGATATGTACGTACGAGGAGGTAATAGCCTCTTTTCGTGAAATGTAAACACCCACCGCAGCCTGCATCCGCAGTGGTGTGAGATCCACCCCGCAGTTTGGAACCCCGGCGACCCTTGACACCCACGATGCTTGAACTCGCGGACGATCATCCTGGCTCCTTTCAGGGTGGTCTCCACCGGGAGCGGAACCACACCACGGGCTGCCACACCTGACCCTCCATGTGCGAGCACGGCCCAGGCAAGATGTCGCTCCAGCTACGGGTTTTGGCGAAGATTCGGTCTTGAAACTGTGCCTGAGTAACTTTTTGTTGCCCTGTGTGTGTGTGTGGACAGTTGCAAGACCTGCGGTTCCCTAAGAAAGAGGGAGAGCAGCCAAATGGAACATGTAGGATGAAATAAGGTAGAATACCCATACCTTAAGTTCCTGATATCCATGGATTGACGTGCGACATTGAACTCTGTTCACTGGGCCGGGCACTTCCACGCCGCCACACTTTACTTTCACCGTCGCTACCGATCTTGAATAATGACGGTGTAGGCTGCAAGCGAATCAGCGAATAGCAGATACGGGGGATTGTAGCTCCATAGTGCGCCCGAATGTACATATACGAAATACTTATCCTGGAGAGACAGCCTGTCAAGGACTGAGGAGGGTCTTGCGCAGGAGATCGAATTGGGAGCCGTGCGCCAAAACTTGAGGTGGATCGCTCTCCTCCGCAGTACCGGTCCCGCCCATTGCCCGCCCAGCCAGCACGCCGCCGCCTTGATGCTGGTTGTCTCTCAACCCACACACTTTTCGTCTAAACCCATCATCGACTTGTCCCTGTCATCATTACCGCCATCGCCATCACCGCCGACCCAAGCGATTCGTGTTGGGCACCGCGCACGCCAGACACAGCCAGACGGTCGGAATTCAGCAGCCCTCACACACGCACCACACGCAGCGAGCGACCCAACCCAGCGATCCGCCCCGAGTCATTGAAATGACCTGAACACAACTTGTCTCGCCTGATGTGGAATGGATGTGGCTCGTTAGCTAGTAGTCGGCTCCTCTGATCGGCTCAGCTCCCACAGGTGACAATGGGCAGGAATGATGGCTCCCGCTTTAGCTCCATGACGAGCTCCAGCACCGACAGCGCGCGCTCCAGCGTCACCGTGAAGCCGCTACCCTCGACTCCCGCAAGTAGCGCGTCCGCCGCGACCGCCAATGCCTCGCGCAGCGCATCTCATGGGTCGCGGAGAGCCGCACCTTCACGGCTCAAGACTGACGAGAACGGCAGTCTGATAATGAGGTGAGTTGTCCCGTCCTGCCACGCTGTATTCCACGATGCACCGTGCCGTCGCGGCTATCCGAGACTTGCCCCATCCCCAAACACGAACTGACGGGTGCTTGCGCCTGCGCTTTTCCAGGTCTTTCAAGGATTCCGAGTCCCAGATCTCGCCCACGTCGGCGTCCGGATCGCGCCTCGCCCTGTCCCCATCCTCCACCGCGTCCACGACCTCCCAGCGCGAGCACCGCATGAGCGATCTAACGAACTATCGCCGTGACCTTGCCATTCTGGATCCCTCGGGCGGACGACCGTCTCAAAACCATCAGAACAATCCCGCTTCAAGCTCCCTCAGCAACCAGATTGCGCCCTGGATGTCGGCCGGCGGGAGCGCCGCCGGCTCCAGTACCTTTTACAATGACTCGACCGACAATCTTTCCGTCACGTCCCAACAAATGTCTCCCGTACTCCGCGGCCTCACCGCGCGGCCGTCCCAGACGACGGCCGGGAGCGGCGAATCGCCCGACGGCGCATATTCTACCGACGAACGACGACCCTCAATTGCGAGCATCACCACGACGGCGAGCAGCCAGGGGTCAAGAACGAGCGGGGCGAGGGGCGGTCTGAGGAAGCTTCAGGGTTTTTTTGGAGAGGAGTTTCCGGGCCGAGACTCGTCCGAGACGAGCCTCAACCACCCAAGTGGAGGGAAGGAGCATCGATCGCACTCGCACAGCAACGCCCGGCCGCATAGGGATCGCAACTACTCCAACGCAACCGATCATGGCCGCGATGCCTCTCCATCCTCCCGACCGCGGACACCAGTGCCGGCCCCTGAAGTTGTGCCGTTTTTGTATCAGGAAGCCGATGTACGTCCGATGCGCCGCGTTGATATGTTTGCATTTGTAAAGTGGAGCTGCCGCGAAACACGCAGCCGCGCCTTTCACCCCCTTCTACCGTCTTTATGCAGGCGCAGTCTCGCTGACACAAAGAAATTAGGACATTGCACGGTTTGGAGAAGCGCCAGTCCGAGACATCCTGAGCGGGCCCGATCGCGACCGCTATGTAACCGAAGGCTCGGTACAGAACCCACCAAAAACATCATCAAGCGGGCGATCGGGCCACTCGATCGTCCACCTGCCTGGCCATCACCATCGACACAACAAGAGCAACGACGATCCGAGGGCGCTGCGGCCATCCATCAGCAGGGAGGACTCGACAGCGAGCTACTCAAGGGACCGTAACAACTCAACCGCCATGCACAGCTCAAGGTCCCGAGCTCAGAGCCCCACTCCTAGCGGGAGTGGTAGCTATTTGAGCAGCAAATTCAACACGCCTGACGGACAGGCATCACCCGGGCCTCAGAAGAAAGGCGGCATTCTCGGCCGCCTTCGCGGAAAAGCGCACAGGGACAAGGATGACAGCGAATCCCTCAAGAAGCTCACACCTTCTTCTCACTCGCTTCAATCTCGCCCTTCGAGGCAGGAGTTTCCTCGCCCTGATGGGCTTGCGCCCCCAGGAGACTGGAATAACGGGATCGAGCACCGTACCGAGCAACGCACCGAACAACGGACCGAGCAACGGGACAATAGGGATGCTTATGGCCTGCGGCCCGGGAATGGGCGGCAGACAACCTTCAATAACAGATTTCCTTTTTCCAAAAAGGGCCGCTCCAACCGCCAGCACGATGACATCGATGAGCACATTGGCCCGACGGACAAGCAAGATGGAGGTACGGTGTACCACCTTGATACCAATCTTAGCGATATGGAGGGGATCCTGAGCAGACCCCTGCCCCTGACACCCATGGACGCCGATTTTCTCAGGAAGGTCGAACCGGAAAAGCTTCCCCCCAAACCCCCTAGTGGCCCGGCTGGGATCAACGGAGCATGGAACGCTCCAGACAGCTGGGCAGTCCGGCGAGGTGACGACGGATCCTCTATACACGTACCTGAGTCCGATGACATGGGGAGTCCGCCCAGACCGGAAGAAAAGATGAACAACTACTGCATACGCGTGTTCCGATCAGACGGTACTTTCGCAACACTCCAAATGGGGTTGAATTCGACAGTATCAGATGTGGTCTCGCAGATTGTGAAAAAGTCGTATGTGCAGGATGCCATGGACAACTACCACATCGTCCTGAAGAAGCACGATCTGGTTCGTGTTCTGGGCGCCATGGAACGCCCGCTGCTTATGCAGAAGCGGTTGCTGCAGCAGGTCGGATACGAGGATCGGGATAGGATCGAAGACATCGGCCGCGAGGACAACAGCTACTTATGCCGGTTTCTTTTCCTTTCGGCAAGGGAGAGCGACTTCCATGCAGTCGCGAACGATATTGGATTCGGACGCCCAGGGAAGTTCAGCCATGTCGACCTGTCTGGTCGCAACCTGATCACGATTCCTGTTCCGCTGTACTCAAAGGCTGGTGACATCGTCTCACTTAACTTGTCGAGGAACCTGTCCTTGGACTTGCCAGGGGATTTCATCCAATCCTGTACAAGCTTGCGCGACATCAAGTACAATAATAACGAAGCCCGCAAACTCCCAGCGAGCTTAAGCAGAGCAACCAAACTCACTTATCTGGATGCATCGAACAACCGCCTGGAGCATCTAGATAATACTGATCTCGGCGGCATTACGACCCTCTTGAAGCTCAACTTCGCAAACAACAGGCTCACCCGGCTACCGCCATACCTAGGAGCATACCGATCGCTGAGGACACTCAACATTTCGTCCAATCTCCTCGAAGTGTTCCCTGCGTTTCTGTGTGACCTTGAAAGTCTCGTCGATCTTGACCTAAGCTTCAATCTGATCTCCAGCTTCCCAGATTGTATTGGGAGCCTGCGGAACCTGGAGAAGTTCATCATCACCAACAATCGTCTCGCTGGCCCTCTGCCGCAGTCTTTCAGGGAACTGGGCAGCCTTCGCGAGCTGGACATTAAGTACAACAACATCACCGGAATAGACGTGCTCTCCCAGCTCCCAAAGTTGGAGATTTTCGCAGCGGATCACAACCAAGTGTCTCAGTTCTCTGGTACATTTGAGAGGATTCGTAGCTTGAAGCTGAACTCGAATCCGGTTTCGAAATTCGAACTCAAGGCCCCTGTCCCGACTCTGAAAGTCCTCAACCTAGGTCAATGCCAGCTCGCAAGTATCGACGAGTCTTTCAACAACATGCTGAGTCTGGAGAGGCTGGTCCTTGACAAGAACTATTTCGTGTCGCTGCCCAACACGATTGGAAATCTCAAGAGGCTCGAACATTTCAGCATTGCGCATAATACGGTTAGCGAGATTCCTCCCGAATTCGGGTGCTTGACGGAGCTTCGCGTATTAGATGTCCGTGGAAACAACATTCGGAAGCTGCCCATGGAGTTGTGGTGGGCGAACAAGCTCGAGACGCTCAATGCCTCTTCTAATGTTCTCGATACATTTCCTAAACCCGCTTCGCGTGCTCCCCAGCCTCCCATAGAGCCAGGCAGCTCAAGCAGTACTCTCAACGGTGGCAATGGGCAATCTGGCGGTCTGTCACAAACACCAAGCGCGGAAGAACTAAGTCTCGACGCGTCCAGGCGTCCCAGCCAGGCCTCAAGCACCCTGCTAAGTGTCGGGCCCTCGCCAGTTCCGGGCGGACCGGATAGGAAAAGTTCCTTGGTCTCGGTATACGGGAAGGGCGGCCGTAAGACGTCTGTCATCTCTAGGAGCACAACAGCGAGCAGCAACCAAGGGATGTCGACGCCGAATCTTGCCTTTAGGAAAGACTCGGGCCTCTCTCAGAGATTGACAAACACCTTTGCTGGCTCCCTGCGCAACCTCTATCTCGCAGATAATCGGCTTGACGATGATATCTTTGACCAAATCACACTACTTTCCGAACTGCGTGTCTTGAACCTCTCCTATAATGACTTGAACGACATGCCCCAACGTTCAATCAAGAGCTGGCCCCAGCTTGTGGAGTTGTATCTCTCCGGAAACGAGCTTACGACCCTTCCCGCGGACGACCTGGAAGAGTACAGCCTTCTGCAGACGCTCCACATCAACAGCAACAAATTCACAAATCTACCGGCAGATATCTCAAGGGCCAAGAAACTTGCGGTGTTGGATTGTGGAAGCAACTCTCTGAAGTACAACATTGCCAATGTCCCCTACGACTGGAACTGGAACCTGAATCCCAACTTGAGGTTCCTCAATCTCTCGGGGAATAGACGGCTGGAGATTAAGCAGACGTATCCCAGCACAGCCGCTCAGAGCCGCGAGCAGCTCACAGACTTCAGTCGCCTCGTCAATCTCAGGGTTCTCGGGTTGATGGATGTGACTTTGACTCAGCCCAGCATCCCTGACCAGAGCGAAGACCGACGTGTCAGAACATCTGGCTCGCTGGCGGGATACCTACCGTATGGTATGGCCGATACGCTAGGCAAGAATGAGCACCTCTCGACCATCGACTTGGTGGTTCCTCGGTTCAATTCGTCCGACACCGAAACGCTTCTCGGACTATTCGACGGCCAAGCACTCAGCAGTGGTGGCTCTAAAATAGCCAAGTACCTCCATGAGAACTTTGGTCACATTTTCACCATCGAGCTAAAGGCATTGAAGACCAGACTGAACGAGACTCCTGTGGATGCTCTACGACGGGCGTTTCTGGCACTCAACAAGGACCTTGTCACTATAGCCATTCAGCACACCGAGGAGAGGCCAATCATGTCTCACCGTGGCTCAACGGCCCCCCCTGTAGTTCTAAGCAAGGAAGACCTCAACTCTGGCGGTGTCGCGACAGTAGCCTACTTGCAGGGCCAAGAGTTGTACGTCGCTAATGTGGGCGACATACAAGCCATGATTCTCTCGTCCGATGGCAGCCACAGGGTGTTGACCAAGAAGCATGACCCGGCCGATTCTCACGAGCGCCGTCGCATCCGCGATGCTGGTGGCTGGGTATCCCGCAATGGCCGGCTGAATGACCTGCTCGAAGTATCTCGGGCGTTTGGATACGTGGACTTGATGCCCTCGGTGCAAGCCGCGCCTCATGTAATTCACGTTACCGTCCGCGAGCAGGACGACACAGTCCTGATCGCGACTCGAGAACTGTGGGAATACCTGTCTCCGGGTCTTATCGCGGACATCACGCGCTCGATGCGTCATGACCTCATGCGTGCCGCGCAGAAGCTGCGGGATATCGCAATGGCCTATGGCTCAACAAACAAGATCATGGTGATGATGATCAGCGTTGCCAATTTGAAGCAGAGGAACGAACGCTCTCGGATGCATAGAGGGCAGAGCATGTCGTGGTTCTCACTGCCGCAGGATGAATTGAACGTACAAGCCATCCGGAAGGCCAGGAAGGCCAAGGGTGATGCGCCTCTTGATTCAGTCTTGAGCCGCCTCGAGGCTGAAGTACCCGCCCCCACTGGTCTGATCTCAATCGTCTTCACCGACATCAAGAACTCGAC
>Ga0247770_1000051_pt1 | contig 94378 bp, 84 predicted proteins | sample UWRJL136409B6_FD_179943 | JGI IMG/M metagenome (GOLD analysis project Ga0247770, IMG submission 179943) | Plant litter microbial communities from Arlington Agricultural Research Station in Wisconsin, United States - UWRJ-L136-409B-6 | ecosystem: Environmental > Terrestrial > Plant litter >...
CCGGCGAGGCGCGGCCGTGGGGGCTGGAGGCGCGCGGCATCCCCCCGCTCTCGCAGGTGCGCGACGCCCTGGTGGACGAGCTGAACGCCGCGCTGGGCGACGAGCGGATGGCGCGCGAGGAGCTCCATCCGGAGCTGGAGCCGGGGGAGATGGAAGCCATCCGCGGCCGCTTCGGCGGGCGGCTGGAGTGGGTCAACCGCGTCCTGCTGGAGCGGGCGATGGGGGGCGCGGTGGAGGTCAGCTACGCGCCCTACCGCGAGCGGCTGATGGCGCTGATCCAGGTGCTGCGGCGGGGCGCCAGCACGCGCCGGGGGATCGTGGACGTGGTGGCCGCCAACCTGGGGATCCTGGGCGACGACCCCGAGGCCCGCGCCGCGCGCGAGCTGATCCAGGTGGTGGAGTACGCCCCGCGCCACCTCACCTTCTTCGCCGGCGACCTGGACTTCTGGGGCGAGGTGGCGGTGGAGAACCCCAACCGCACCGCCGCCGACGCCGAGTTCCGCTTCACCATGCGCGCCGCCGACTACCGCGAGCTGGCCAACGTGCGGCTCACCGAGATCGGGAGCGGCGAGTCGGTGGAGTGGCCGGGGCGGATGCGCGGCGGAGACCGCCTGGTGCTGCGCGGAGGCGCCGTCCTGCTGAACGGCATCGCCCCGCCCGAGGCGCTGGCGCGGCCCGTCCCTCCCCTCCCCCCCGGCCGCTCGCGCTGGCGCTTCGACGCCGACGTGGTGGTGCACGGGCGCGAGGCCGCCCAGGACCGCGAGTGGCCCATCGGCCGCTTCGACGCCGAGGCGGGCGAGGCGGCCATCTTCGACGAATCGGTGCTGGCGCCGTCGTATCCGTCGGGGCGGGTGGAGGTGATCTCCGAGGCGTACGAGCCGGGGACCTTCACCGTCTCCATCCCGTGGAACATCCCCGGCTTCACCGACAAGTTCGAAGCCGCCGACCACCCCCGCCAGCAGATCCGCGCCCTGGTGGACCGCGTGAAGGCTGCCGGCGTCGTGGCCCGCGTCGCCTACCACGAGCGCTTCCGCGAAGAGCACGCGATCGACGACGCGCTGAGGCTGATCATCGCCGGCCGCCTCCTCCGCGAGGTCCACGACATGGTCGAGTCGCCCCCGCGCATGTTCAGCCGCCAGGGCGCCGCCGAGGACCACGGCGCCCAGGACTCCCTCGTCCTCACCGGCGTCTTCGACCACACGCGCTTCGATTCGCTCAACGGCTTCGCATGACGAACAGCGAGTGCGAAAGTGCGGAGGTGCGAGGATAATCGCCGGCTGATCGACCACCATCACAGTGCGTAGTCGCCGTCAAGCAGTCGCCATTAGCAGTTTGCAGTTAAGCAGTTGCCGTTAAGCAGCCAGCCGGGGCACGAGCGAGGCTTGGGCGCGGCAGCGGCGAAACCACCGCGGCCGCAACGGCCTGAGGCGCGACACGGCGCCTGCAATCGAGCAGCATCCCGAGAATCGGAATCACCCGCCGGCGCATTGATCCGGCGCTGACCATGGATCGACAGCGGAAAACGCAACGCGTTCGAGGAGATAGAAGATGAGCCTGAGAGACGACAACGAGATCACCGGCCGCCTGACGATCCGGATGCACGACGCCGACGGCCACGTCGTCGAGGAGCGGCGCGCCAACAACGCCATCACCTTCCACGGCCGCGAGCTGGTGGGCCGCCTCTTCAACCACAAGGCCGACCTGGGGAAGATCCCCCGCGTATCGCGGATCTGCGTGGGCGGGAGTGGGCGCGCCTTCAACCCGCGCGACACCGACCTGGCGGCGCCCGTGGGATGCACCCCCATCGCCTCCGTGGAGGAGGTGGAGACCACCGACGCCGAGGGCCGCCCCCGCATGATGCTGCGCCTCACCGGCGAGCTGGGCGAGAACGACAGCAACGCCGAGCTCAGCGAAGCCGGCCTCTTCACCGCCCCCCAGGGCAACGGCGACGCCGGGGTGATGTACAACCGGGTCGTGTTCAAGCCGATCAACAAGTCCGCGCAGTTCAAGCTGACGCTGGTGTGGGAGATCACGTTCTGAACGGACAACAGAAGTGCTTAGTCCTTAGTGCTTAGTCCTTAGTGCTTAGTCCTTAGTGCTTAGTCCTCAGTGATTCGCGCTCCGGACGGCATTACGACCGGGCTGGTCCATCGCCGTCAAGCTGTCATGCTTCCGGATGATCCGTCGCCGTAAAGCTGTCACTCTGAGGCCCGGCCGAGCAGAGCCGGCTTCTCACAAGTGACGGCAGGGCCGTGAGAACCCAGCCGACGCAGCAGCGATACGTGGGCGCGGAAGCGACGACACAGCCGAGGCCCGCAACAAACCGCGGCCCGAGCCAATCAGCACTAAGCACTAAGCACTAAGCACTAAGCACTAAGCACTAAGCACTAAGCACTAAGCACTTGCAGTTCATCCCCGCCACGACACGGGGCCCCAGCCCCGTTTGCAAATAGGAAGACCGCAATGCCCTTCACGCACAACGACAAAGGCACCGGCGACCTCATCCGCTCCGCCGACTGGAACGAGATGGGACGCGAGGTGCAGCGCCTGGGCGGCGACAAGCTGGACCGCGCCGGCGACACCATCGGCTCGCTCTCCGTCCGCGCCGGGCTGGAGGTGGGGAGCGCGAACGCCGGCGCCCCGCTCCGCATCTACAAGCGCCAGGAAGACGGCTCCGCCCCCGAGCACGGCGCCCTCATCGTCGGCGGCGACGCGCCCACCAGCGCCTCGCTCCGCCTGGGCTACTCCGGCGGCTTCTCGTGGATCCAGGGACAGGGGCGCAACGCCCTCGCCCTCAACCCCCGCGGCGGCGACGTCGGCGTGGGCACCGACGCCCCGAAGAGCCGCCTCTCCGTGGCCGGCGGCCTCTCCGTCGGCGCCACCTACGCGCCCGCCGTCGCGGCGCCCGCCGGGACGCTGCTGGTGGAGGGGAGCGTCGGGATCGGCACGCCCACGCCGCGCTCGGCGCTGGACACGGGGCTGGGGGTGATGACCGGCGCCTCCAACGACTACCTGAAGGCGCAGCACGCCATGACCGGCGGCGGCACCGTCTCCTGGGGCGGCCCCGGCGGCCGGCTCAAGTGGACCGCCCGCTTCGTCGCCCTCCCCGTGGGCCGCCCCACCGCGCGCGGCGGCCAGGTCAACATCCTACAGCCCACCACGGACATCCCCGCCGCGCAGGTGCACGACGGCGCCCCCCGCTCCGCCACCGCCGACGGCGTGGTGCTGGGCGCGTCGGAAGCCCTCTACGCCGTCCACGCGCCGGGCGGCGACCCGGGCGCCGTCACCCTCCGCATCGTCCACGCGGACCGCGACTTCCAGGCGCCCGGCAACTGGCTCCTGGTGGCCGCCGTCAACGGCGACGACGGCACCGCGCGGCTGGGGACGGGGGAGATCGTGGGGCGCGGGAGCACGCTGCAGCGTCGGCTGGACACGGCCGAGAACGCCACGGCCACCGTGCGCGCCGCCGACTTCCTGCTGGGGCACGGCACCCGCCGCGGGACGCCCGGCCGGGCGCTGGTGGACAACGGACGGCAGCTGGTGGTCAACTTCGGCGGCGACTGGGCGGACGGGGTGCAGGTGGGGGGCACGCTGTCGGTTCCCGGGACGGCCGACTTCGGGCAGTCCACCCGGCAGATGGTGAACCTGTGGGGGACGCAGTTCGGCCTGGGGGTGCAGAACAACACCGCCTACCTCCGCACCGAGAGCAACGTCGCCTTCTACCGCGGCGGCGCGCACAGCAACGCCGCGCTCGACCCCGGCGCCGGCGGGTCGGCGCTGATGACGCTGCGGGCCACCGGGAACGTGGGGATCGGGACCGTCGATCCGCGGGCGCGGCTGGAGGTGGCGGGCGGAGCCATCATGCCCTCGGCCGGGAACTCGGAGGCCGCGGGGATCCTGTTCCCCAAGGATCCCGGGGTGGGCGTCGGCGACGCCGCGTGGCTCCGCTACTACGTGCGCTCGGGGACCGAGTCCACCACGCTGGAGATGGGGACGGCCAACGACCCGGACGACAACATCGCCCTCATCTCCTCGGGCGGGGTGGGGATCGGGACGCGGACGCCGCGGACGGCGCTGGACACGGGGCTGGGGACGCTCTCGGGCGCGCCGGCCGACTATCTCCAGGCGCAGCTCACCGTCACCGGCGGCGGCGTGGTCAGCTGGGGCGGGATGGGCGGGCGGCTGAAGTGGACCAACCGCTTCATCGCCATCCCCGTGGGGCGGCCCTCCGCCGTCAGCGGCTACGTGGACATGTTCATGCCCACCACCGACATCCCCGGCGCGCAGGTCTACAACGGCGTGGCGCGCTCGGCCAACGCCGACGGGGTGGTGCTGAACGCCTGGGAGGCGCTGTACGCGGTGCACTCGCCCGGATCCGGGCCGGGCGGCATCACCTACCGCATCGTCCACTACCAGACCGAGTTCCACGCGCCCAGCAACTGGCTCCTGGTGGCCGCCGTCAGCGGCGACGACAACACCGTTCGGCTGGCCACGGGCGAGGTGCTGGCGGCCTCGCGGGCGCTCCCGCTCGCCCGGCGCCCCGTGCGCGAGATCGTGACGGCGGGGAACGCGGTGTTCACCACCATCGTGGACTGGCGCGACGTCCCCAACATGCAGATCTCCTTCGACGCGCCGGGGAACAACCCGTTCCTCCTCTTCTTCAAGGCGGGCGGGATCCAGATCAACAACGTCCAGAACAGCCGGGCGCGCTTCCGGATGCTGGTGGACGGCGTCCAGGTGGCCTTCACCCTCTACGAGTTCCACAACAACGGCTGGGAGCTGCACGACACCACGCTGGTGCACATGGGCGTGCTCACCCCCGGCCGCCACACCGTCACGGTGCAGTGGCACACCGAGAGCGGCAACCTGGGCATCTCCTGGTACGGCGACACGCGCACCCTCATGGCGGTGGAGCTGTGACCATGCGCGAGAGGATCGAGGCGCGCCTCGCCGAGCTGCGCGCGGAGGCCGCGAAGGGTGAGCGGGCGCTGACGGAGCTCGACACCAGGCGCGCCGAGCTGGGGCGGATGCTGCTCCGCATCAGCGGCGCCGTGCAGGTGCTCGAAGAGACGCTGGCGATGGCGGACGGATCCGCATCCGACGCCGGTCCGAAAAAAGTCGGTCCGATAAATCTCGGACCGAACTCGGATGGCATGCTGGCGGATGGATCGGCATCGGTGGTCGGATCCGCGGCGGACGGACCGGGATCGATCATCGGATCGACCGCGAACGGATTGGGATCGATCGCTGGATCGACGGCGGATGGATCAGGATCGATCGCCAGCACGACGGCGAACGGATCGGCATCGGTCGACGGACCCGCAGCGGACGGACCGGGATCGATCATCGGATCGACCGCGAATGGATCAGGATCGATCGCCAGCACGACGGCGAACGGATCGGCATCGGTCGTTGGCTCGACGGCGGGCGGATCGGGATCGGCGGACGGGGGATCGGCATCGATCGTCGGATCGACGGCAGGCGTGCCGGAGTCACTCGTCGGGTCGGCGTCGAGCGCGGCGGGGGCGTCGTGATCCAGTCGCTGGTGGACGCGGCGGTCGCGCGGCTGCGCGAGGAATTGGGCGAGGTGCTTCCCGACGCCGCGTCGCGCATCGTCGCGGGGCCGGCGGCGGCGCCGGAGGCCGACGCGCTCCCGCTCCTGGTCCTCTCCCCCGGCGAGTTCCAGATCGACCCCGCGCCGGCCGAGACCACATCGGGCGGCCCCCGCCCGCAGCCCGCGCGGCAGGAGCTCGCCCTCGCGGCCGATTCGCTCGGGCCCTTCGCGCTGGATCACCAGCCGCTCCCGGGGAGCGCGCGCGGTCGGCTGGTCCTGGCGGAAGGAACCGTCTCCGAGCGCGGCGAGCCGCTGATGGAGGGGCATCACTTCACCATCGACCGATCCGCGTCCACCGTCACCTTCACCGCGGACCTGGCGGCGCGCACGGCGGAGTGGGCCGAGACGATCTCCCGGCAGATCCAGGGTCGCGTGGGCCGTCCGTTCAATCCCGGCTCCCCCCGCGAGCTCTCCGCCGCCCTCTTCGGCGACCTGGGGCTCCCGGCGTCGGGAGAGCCGAACGCGGACGGCTACCATTCCACCGCGCGCGCCGTGCTGGAGCCCCTTCACGACCTGCATCCCGTGGTCCCGCTCGTCCTGGCCTACCGCGAGCTGAAGGCGGGCGGCGGCGCGGTGGCGCGGCTGGACTACGCCTTCGCGGGGATCTTCACCGTCCGCGAGTTCCGCCAGGCGCTGGTCCTGGAGGCGTACGACCAGGCGCCGGGCGGCGCGGAGCGGTGGGGATCGCTCGCCGCCGCCGTCCTGCTCACCTGGTCCGAGGAGCTGCTGGCCGCGGGAACCTCCGACCACCCCTCGCGGAAGTCGGTGAGCGCGCGGCAGCAGCCCACGCGCATCGACCTGGTGGACGGCGCCTCCGAGCGCGTCGACGGCGGGACGCGGCTGCGGATGGCGTTCCGCGTGGGCGGACGGCTGACCGTGTCGCGCGAGCAGCGCGAGGGGCTGGCCATCATCGAACGGATCCGCTCGCCACGCGGCACCTCGCGCGACCCGCTGGCCATCGACGCCGAGATCGCATAGCACCGACCGAACCATACCACACACTTCCATGGCATACACGCATCTCCCGAAAGGGCCCGGCGACCTGATCCGCTCCGCGGACTGGAACGAGATGGGAAGCGAGATCCAGCGCCTGGGCGCCGACAAGGTGGACCGCGCCGGCGACACCGTGGGCCCGCTGACCGTCCGCGGCGACGCCGTCGTGGGAACGCCGAACGCCGGCGCCTCGCTGCGCGTCTACAAGCGCCAGGAGGACGCCTCCGCCGCCGACCACGGCGCGCTGATCGTGGGGACGGACTCGCCCACCGCCGCGACGCTGCGGCTGGGGTACTCCGGTGGCTACTCGTGGCTCCAGGGGCAGGGGCGCCAGTCGCTCGCGCTGAACCCGCGCGGCGGCGACGTGGGCGTGGGGACGGACGCGCCCCGCAGCCGCCTCTCCGTGGCCGGCGGCCTGGCCGTGGGCGGGGGATACGCGGCCGGGGCCGCGGCGCCCGCGGGGACGCTGCTCGTGGAGGGGAGCGTCGGGATCGGGACGCCGGCGCCGCGCACCGCGCTGGACACGGGGCGCGGGGTGATGAGCGGCGCCGCCCAGGACTACGCCAGGGCGCAGCACACGCTGAGCGGCGGCGGCACCGTGAGCTGGGGCGGCCCCGGCGGCCGGCTGAAGTGGACCGCGCGCTTCATCGCCATCTCCGCCAACCGGGGGACCACCTTCTCCGCCGGCTACGTGGACGTCACCCAGCCCACCTCCGACATCCCCGCGCAGCAGGTGCACGACGGCGCCGCCCGCGCCGCCAACGCCGACGGCGTGGTGCTGCAGGCGTGGGAGGCGCTGTACGCGGTGCACGCGCCCGGCGGCGCGCAGGGCGACGTGACCCTGCGCGTGGTCACCTACACGAAGGACTTCAACGCCCCCAGCAACTGGATCCTGGTGGCCGTGGTCAACGGCGACGACCAGTCGGTCAAGCTGGGGACGGGCGAGACCCTTCCCCGCGGCGGCGCGCTGCAGCGCAGGCTGGACGTGGCCGAGAACGCCACGGCCACGGTGCGCGCGATGGAGCTGCAGCTGGGCCACGGCACCCGCCGGGGCACCCCCGGCCGCGCGCTGGTGGACTCCACGCGGCAGCTGGTGCTCAACCAGGGGGCCGACTGGGCGGACGGCGTGCAGGTGCAGAGCGCGCTCGGCGTCACCGGCGCGCTCTCCGTCACGGGCGCGCTGACCGCCACGGGGGCGATGGCGGCCAACGGCGGGCTCACCGTGGCCGGCGCGCTCGGCTTCGGGTCGGCGACGCGGCAGATGATCAACCTGTGGGGGACGCAGTACGGGATCGGCGTGCAGGGGTCGACCACCTACTTCCGCACCGACAACAACTTCGCCTTCTACCGCGGCGGCGCGCACAGCGACACGGCGCTGGACCCCGGCGCCGGCGGCTCGGCGCTGATGGCGCTGCGGATCAACGGCAACGTGGGGATCGGGACCGTCGAGCCGCGCGCGCGGCTGGAGGTGGCGGGCGGGGCCATCATGCCGTCGGCCGGCAACGCGGAGACGGCGGGGATCATGTTCCCCAAGGACCCGGGGGTGGGTGGCGGAGACGCGGCGTGGATCCGCTACTACGTGCGCGCGGCGCCGGAATCGACCACGCTGGAGATCGGCACCTCCAACGACGTGGAAGACAACATCGCGCTCATGTCCAGCGGCGGCGTGGGCGTGGGGACGCGCGAGCCGCGCAAGACGCTGCACGTGCACGGCATGGAGATCCACTCCAGCGGCCCCGGCGCGGGGCTCTCCTTCCAGAACCGCGAGTCGGGCTTCGTGGAGACACCGTGGTCGGGCGAGCGCTGGATCTGGTACTCCACCGGCGGCGTGGCGCGCCTCTGGTCCGGCGCGGACCGCCTGTCGGTCGCGACCGACGGCATTCTCAACGCGGGCGGGCTGCGGTGGGGGAACGGGAGCATCCTGCTGGCCGACCAGGGCGGGAGCATGGAGCTGGGCGGGCACAACGGCGCGGCCGGCACGGGGTGGCCGTACATCGACTTCCACTGCGCCAGCGGGCGCGTGGAGGACTTCAACGTCCGCATCCAGAACGACGGAGACCGGCGCCTCTCCCTCCACGCCCCCATCCTGATGGCGCACTGCTACGACTTCTACATGGGCCACGGCGACCGCCGCGGCTCTCCGGGGCGCGCGCTGGTGGACGACACCACGGTGCTGGTGCTCAACTACGGCGGCGACTGGCGGAACGGCGTGCGCTACTACGGCTCGCTCTCGCAGGTCTCCACGCGCTCCATCAAGGAGGACATCACCGCGCTGGACGCCGACGAAGCCGCCTGCATCCTGGACGGCCTGGACCCCGTGCGCTACCGGCTGATCGCCGACGAGGAGAAGGCGCCGCACCTGGGCTTCATCGCCGAGGAGGTCCCCGACGCCATCGCCACCCCGGAGCGGGGCGCCATCGTCAACGCGCACATCGTCGCCGTCCTCACCCGCGTGGTGAAGGACCAGCAGCGCAAGCTCGTCGAGCTCACCCGCCGCCTCGACGCCGCCGGCGCGCCGGCGTAGCCCCGGCGGCGCTGGAGATCTCGGACCGAACGACTGAACCCCACGAGGCGGCGCTTCGTGGGGTTCAGCTCGTTACCTCTTGGGCGGGTTGTTGCCCCGGCCGCCGCCGGACGGATTGCCGGTCGTGCTGGGACCGTTGGGAGGGGTCGTCGCCATGGCCGCTTCTCCTGGATCGTCCCTCGTGAAGGGCGCGGGCCGGGTCGAGGGAGATGACACCCGGCGCGAGCGTGGATCGAAACGTTCCACGGGGGCGTCGTACGATCCAGGGAACCTGGCGGTTTCGCGACGATTCGGAGCGCCATGGCGGGGCGCGCACCCGTAAACATATGCAGGCACACGACTTGCCAAACAAGACGCACGTCCCCGGCGCGAATGGTTCGCCCGGGGACGTGGATTTTTTACTTCCATTCCTGGAGGCATGATGAAGAAGGCCATGTTCGCGCTTGCCGGTATTGCCGTGTTCGCGACGGTCGGGACGGCGTCGGCGCAGCTCCCGATCTCGGTGGAGGTCCGGGCCGACGCGGCGATCCCCACCGGCGACTTCGCCGACGCGGTGGACGCGGCGCCCAGCTTCGGGGCCAACGTGGCGCTGGGGCTGGCGCGCGGGTTCGCGGTCTACGGCGGGTACAGCCGCACCGCGTTCGAGCTGCAGGACCTGGACACCAACATGGTGGACCAGGGCTTCTCGGCCGGCGTCACGCTGGGCATTCCCGCCACGCGCCTGGGCGTGCAGCCGTACATCGGCGCCGGCGTGCTGATCCACGAGCTGGAGGTGGAGGACGGCCCGGAGTTCGACAGCGACCTGGGCTTCGAGGTGGGCGCCGGCGTGGCCCTCCCCATCGCCTCCAACGTGCGCCTGAGCCCCGGCGTCGGCTACCGCCGCTACAGCACCCAGTTCCCCATCGGCCCCACCTCCGTCGAGACGGACGTCGAGTACTTCACCGCCGGCGTGGGCCTGAACATCTCGTTCTGATCCAGCACGGCAGGGGCGGATGATCGAAGGGGCCGGCGGCATCGTGCCGCCGGCCCCGGTTCGTCCGCCATCGCGGGGGCGCGCCCGAGGTTCGAATCGTCAGGCGATCACGCATGCCGATACGGGTCCGCCCGGTTGAAACCGGGGGCTACAAAAGCACAAAGTCCGCCTTCGCGGACTGCTGGCGAACCCAGGTGCGCGTGGCAGGCTGACGTTCACCTCCCAGCGTGTTGACGACGTCGGTAAGGCGACTTAGCGTATCCCAAACGCGGCATCGCACGCGTGCGGATCGGCCTGGCGCCGTGAGCCACGTTTACGATCACGACGCACAATGGCGCCCCGGCAACCTCGGTTGTCGGGGCGTCATTGTGTCCCACATCGTCCCTCCGCGCCCTCCGCCGCGTAGATCATCGCGCGACACGCGGATGCCGGCGCCGCAGTCCGCGAAGGCGGACTTTGTGCTGTCGTAGCCCCCGGTTTCAACCGGGGGTGCGGGGCCGAGGTCCGCGCGACGCGAACATCGGCTGCTCCGACGCTTCTTCACGGCAGATCGCTGGACGAAACGAATATGATCCGGTAACGTGAGGGGCGCGGATTGCCCGCGTTCCCGCCCGATCATCATCCCACACTCCAGGTGCACCGATGAAGAAGATCCGCCTGACCGTCGAGTCGCTGAAGGTGCTCTCGTTCGAGACCGACCACCCCGCCGGAAGGCATGGGACGGTGCGTGGCGCGCAGACCCTGTACGGCCGCTGCCCGGACGACGTCGACTACCAGACCAACTACGACTCCTGCATCGTCCGTCCGTACACCGGCGACGACCCGAACCAGACGTGCGTGGACGGGTGCCTGGGCTGCTGAGCGCGCGTCGCTCATCCCCCCTCACTCCTCCCGCAGCGCCTCCATGAAGGCGGCGCCGTACTTCTGCAGCTTGGCGGCGCCGACGCCGTGCACCTGGCGCATCTGGTCCAGCGTGGCCGGGCGCGCCTTGGCCAGCGCGATCAGCGTCTTGTCGGCGAAGATGCAGTACGCCGGGAGCTTCTCGTCGCGCGCCAGCTGGTTGCGCAGCTCCTTGAGCCGGCCGTAGAGCGCCGACTGCTCCGGCGTCGGCCCCTCCACCTCGCCGATCGGCGGCGGCGGAGGAGCGGCCGGGCGGGCGCGGCGCGGCGCGCTGTACTCCACGTCCCACGCCTCGGGATCGGCGATCAGCACGCGCTCGCCGTCTCCCCCGCCCCCTCCGGCCGGCGCGTGCGCCTGCAGCACCTCCAGCAGCGGCTGCCCGAAGCGCTCCAGCAGCGACGGCCCCACCCCGGGAATCCGCAGCAGCGCCTCGGGCGTCGTGGGCGCGCGCTCCGCCATGGCGCGCATCACCGCGTCCGAGAAGACGCGGAACGCCGGGACGTCGTGCTTGCGCGCCAGCTCCCGCCGCAGCGCCCGCAGCGCCTCCTCCAGCGGCGACGGCGCCGCCACCGTCCGCGACGACTCCCACGCCGAGTGCTCCGCGCGCCGCCCCTCGCGGCTGCGGCGGCGCTCGTCCAGCGGCGTCCTCCCCTTCTTGGCCCGCGGCTCCGACGGGTCCTCCAGCGTGATCCCGAAGCGCGCCGCGATCCCCTCCCCCTCGCGCAGGCAGTTGTCGCACGCCCCGCACGACTCCATCGCCGCCGGATCGCCGAAGTAGCGGAGCACGTACCCGCGCCGGCACTCCGACGTGTAGGCGTAGTTCTGCATCATCTGCAGCTTGCGCTCGTCGCGGCGGCGCTTCTCGTCCAGCGCCCGCCAGTCCACGGCGATGCGGCCGATGGGCGTCTCCCGGTCCAGCACCCACACCCCCTCGCCGCTGGAGGAGCGCCAGGAGAGGAACCCCGCGTCGCGCAGCTCGTCCAGCATCCGCGCCGCCTCGTGGCCGTCGCCCCCCGCCGCGCGCGCCAGCTGCCGCCACTCGATCTCCGCGCCGCGGTAGATGGCCTCGCCGCCCGCCGCCTTCCACAGCGCCCGCAGGAACGCCAGCTCCGCGTCGCGCCCCGCCAGCTCCTCCGAGATCCGGCGCGGCGTGGCGATCAGCTTCAGCCGCACCGCGCTGGCCCCCGCGCGGCTCTGCTTGACCACCCCCGCCTGGTCCAGCACCCGCACCGCCGACGCCGCCTGCCGGTCGCCGTCCACCCCCTGCAGCACCCGCCCCAGGTCGCCCACCGGGAGCGAGTAGACGCCGTCCTGGTCGGCCCCGCGGCGGAGCGCCGTCAGCATCTCCTCCACCGCCTTCCGCGGGGGGTTCGCCTGGGCGATGAAGAACTCGTGGACGAAGCGGTCCTTGTGCGCGTGCAGGAGCACGCAGTCGCTCGGCCCGCCGTCGCGCCCCGCGCGGCCGGCCTCCTGGTAGTACGCCTCCAGGTTTCCCGGCATGTTGTAGTGCACCACGATCCGCACGTCGCTCTTGTCGATCCCCATCCCGAACGCGTTGGTGGCGACCACGACGGGAGCCGAGCCCGACATGAAGCGGTCCTGGATCCGCTTGCGGTCGCCGTCCGGGAGACCCGCGTGGTAGCCCACCGCCGGCACCCCGGACCCCGCCAGCATCATGGTCAGCGCGTCCACGCTCTTCCGCGTGGAGGCGTAGACGATGGACGATCCCTCGCGCCCCTTGAGCAGCTTCAGCAGCGTGCGGTCCTTCTCCGACTCGTTCTTGGCCCGCAGCACGTGCCAGATCAGGTTTCGGCGGTCGAACCCGGTCACCAGCACCCGCGGCTCCTCCAGCCCCAGCTGGCGGACGATGTCGCGCCGCACCTCCTCGGTGGCCGTGGCGGTGAGCGCCGCCACCGGCGGGGTGCCCAGGAGGCGGCGCGCCTTCCCCAGGCGCAGGTAGCTGGGCCGGAAGTCGTGCCCCCACTCCGAGACGCAGTGCGCCTCGTCCACCGCCAGCAGGGAGATGCGGAGCCGCGCCAGCCGCGCCAGGAACCCCTCCGAGTCGAAGCGCTCGGGCGCCACGTACAGCAGCTTGAAGCGCCCCCGCTCCGCCCCCTCCAGCCGCGCCTGCATCTCGCCCCCGGAGAGCGAAGAGTTGATGAACGTGGCCGGAAGCCCCACCGCCTCCAGCGTGTCCACCTGGTCCTTCATCAGCGAGATGAGGGGGGAGACCACGAGGGTGACGCCCGGGAGCATCATGGCCGGCACCTGGTAGCACAGGCTCTTGCCGCCGCCCGTGGGCATCACCGTCAGCGAGTCGCCGCCGGAGAGCACGTGGGTGATGGCCTGGTCCTGCCCCGGCCGGAAGTCCGGGTACTTCCACCAGCGGCGGAGGACCTCGCGGGCGTCGTCCAGCGTGGGGCGGACGGAGCCGGGCTCTGCGGTGTCGGCGGAGGTGGCGAGCTCGGTCAACGGTCGCTGCGAAGGATTCGGGGTGGACGGTCTCTGGCGCGCCCCCGTACACGGGTGCGCGCGGTCGGGTCCGCCCGCCCGTTTCGGCCGGTTGCGCGCGCGGACGACGACCAAGATACGTCCACTTAGTGCACTTTGCCAGGGTTTCGCGCTGGCGGAGGTGAATCCTCCGCGAACGTCCTGATCTGACAGGGAGATGGAGGATACGGATCCGCCGGCGGCGCTCACTCGATCGCGGACGATCCCACTCCATCCGAGCCATGGGAAAGATCGACCCCGGGGGTTCTCCTCTCCCACGACCTGGATCTTCCTCCGTCTCCCGCCTGGAAGACGTGCGTTCGATCGATGAAGTGAACGCGCGATGCGCCGAGGTGTCCTTGTCCCGTTGCCGGGAGACGAGGACAGCGTGATGCGTCCCCGAAGCAGTTTTCGCGGATCATCACGGGAGGGGGTGTGGGCTCCTCGGGGCGCGCGGCGAGTCCTTCGCCCACCGCCCGGAAGCGGGTGTGCCCACGCCCATTTCCGCCGACTGCTACGCGGGGCGGATGCAGTCGAAACACCTGTTTGCAACCCGTTACGCGGGCGGGACTTACAATCATTGCGCCCATGCTGCGAGGTGACTATCATCGTGCCGCGCAGCGTTTGCCGGGGCTGCAGGGCTCCCGCCCTCCCCGGCCGGCCGGACTGCGTTTCCCATCGCTCGGGCACACCCGCGTCGCGCCGTCCGCGCCACGCGCGGGGCCGTCCTCGTCCGACACACAGCCCCGTGAAGCCCGGAGCCGCGCGACCGCGGATTCGCCGCCGCACGCGTGTTCCTGGCGCATCTTCGCGCGCGGGCACCGGCCTCGCCTTTCCCACGTTCCGGAGGACGAACATGGACCGCACCCGAACCCAGCCTCCCTCGCGCGCGCCGCGCCGCCCCTGGGCGCCCCCCGTGGTGGATCCGCTCCCGCGCCTGACCGAGCTGACCCTGCAGACCGGCCCCGGCATCCCGGGGAACGGCGGCACCGGCGGTGGCGGAAGCACGGTGATCCCGTGACCCGCGCGCGCCCCCGCCCGCGGCGCGCCGCCCGCGCGGCGCTCCTGGCCCTGCTCGCCACGGCCGCCGCCTGCGCCGACCGCAACCCGGCCGGCCCCGATCCCCGGGGCCCCGGCGGGCCCGGCGGCCCGGGCGGCCCCCCGCTCACCATCCAGGCCCTCCTCTGCAAGGGGAGCGTGGCCGACCAGACGGTGACCTGCGCCCCGCCGGCCGCGTCCGCCGGCAGCGCCTCGGGGCTGATCGTGGGCGGGCAGAACGTCTACGTGAAGGTGACCACCAGCAACGTCGTCTACAACAGCGGCACCGGGCAGTACACCTTCAACACCACCCTCCAGAACCTCCTCCCGCAGCGGATGGGGACCACGGACGGGACCACGCTGGACCCCACGGGGGTGCGCATCTTCTTCTCCAGCGGGCCCACGGTGACCAGCGGGACCGGGACGGCCACGGTGATCCCCGACGGGTTCGCCACCTTCACCGCGGGCGGCCAGCCGTACTACCAGTTCAACGAGATCCTGGATCAGAACGAGACCTCCGCGGTGGACACCTGGACGCTGATCATGCCGCCCACGGTCCTCACCTTCGAGTTCGTCGTCTTCGTCTCCACCCCGGTGCAGTTCCCGGACGGCTACATCTCGCTGAACGGCCAGCTCCCCGGCTACGACTTCGGCGCGCTGCACCCCGCCGACACCGAGGCGCTCACCGCCGTGTCGAACGACGCCTACGGCAACGTGATCCCGGGAACCACCATCACCTTCGCCACCACCGACCCGCTCTGCGCCTCGGTGAACACGGGGACGGGGCTGGTGACGGGCGTGCGCTTCGCCACCTGCCAGATCACCGCCACGGACGGGACGCGCAACGGCTCCATCGGCTTCGACGTCACCGGCACCACGCGGCTGTGGGACGGCGACGTCTCCGCCGACTGGCAGACGGGCGGCAACTGGGCCGCGGGGCTGGTTCCCGCCACGGCCGACTCCGTCTCCATCCCCACCGGCGTTCCCTTCTTCCCCGCCCTGACGCAGAACGTGGTCATCGGCGGCGTGACGGTGGCCGACGGCGCCACGCTCACGCTGGGCGCCTTCGGGCTGACGGTGAACATGAACGTGGCCACCGGCGCCACCGCGGGCTCCGGGATCCTGGGCGGCGGCGCGGGCGTGCTGTCGCTGGCGGGAACCGGGACGGCGCGCGGCCGCGTCCCCTCGCTCCTGGTGACCGGCACCTACACGCTCTCCGGCGACCTGTTCGTGGTCGCCCCCGAGCAGATCGACGCCGGATCGCTCCAGAACGACGCCTTCGCCATGGAGGTCGTCTCGCAATGACTCACTCACGATCCCGCTCCGGAGGCACCGAGATGACCAACCGCAAGCGTTCCCTGGCCGCCGTGGCGGCCGCCCTCCTGGCCCTCGGCGGCGCGGCGCTCGCCCCCACCCAGGCCGACGCGCAGGCCGCCACCCTCCTGAAGCTCCGCGCCGGCACGCCGCTCGGCGAGCGCTTCCAGGTGGACAGCTCCGGCGCCTTCACGGCGTTCGGCTTCGTCCGCGACGTCGGCAACACCTCCGGGTGCGCCGCGCAGCTCAACGCTTCCGGCGCCGGCACCCGCTTCATGTGGATCCCCTGCCGCGGCTCGGTGCGCTTCGGCCGCGTCCCCACGGCCCAGACCAACTGGGACGACAGCAACATGGACGACTTCACCTTCGCCGGCGGCAACCAGGTGGTTGCCAGCGGCTACGGCGCGTTCGCGTTCGGCGACCAGGTGACCGCCTCCTCCACCGTGGGCGTGGGCTTCGGCTCGGGGATCACGGTGAGCGGCACCGCCGGCTTCTCGTCCGGCGCCAGCAACGTCTGCTCGGGCTTCGCCTGCACGGCGATGGGGTACACGGTGCGCGCGGGCGGGCAGGGCTCGGTGGCGCTGGGCTACCGCGTGACGGCCAACAACGACTACTCGGTCAGCATCGGCTACCGCGGCTCCAACAACGGCCACACGGGCACCATCGTGCTGAGCGCCGAGGACGGCACCTCCACCGACTCGGTGCGCGCCCAGGCCGACCGCGAGTTCCGCGTCCGCGCCGCCGGCGGCATCCGCCTGCGCGTGAGCGCCGCGGCCAACGGCAACACGCCGGGCGCCGGCGGCAACGTGGGGTGCGACATCACCGCCGCCGTCCCCACCTGGACCTGCGCGTCCAGCCGCACGCTCAAGGAGAACTACCTGAACGTGGACGGCGAGTACGTCCTGTCGCGCGTCCGGATGACGCCGGTGACCACCTGGAACATGACCGGCGGCGACCGGTCGGTGCGGCACCTGGGCCCCGTGGCCGAGGACTTCTGGCGCGCTTTCGGGCTGGGGCTGGGCGAGACCACCCTGGGGATGGGCGACATCGACGGCGTCAACTTCGCCGCCGCCAAGGCGCTGGAGGTCCGCACCACGCAGCTCCGCGCCGAGCTGGACGCCAGGGCCGCGCAGGTGCGGACGCTGGAGTCGCAGCTCACCGCCACCCAGGCCCGCCTCGCCGAGCTGGAGGCCCGCCTCTCGCGCCTCGAGTCGAAGCCCTGACCCGGGGCCGGCATCAGCAAACGCGGCCCGCCCCCGATCGCCGGGGGCGGGCCGCGTCGCTTTCACGGGAACGGCAGGGGATAGGGGACAAGGGACGGGGACAGCCCCCTCGCGAGCGTGGCCCTTGAATACCCTCGCTCGATCCCGATCCAACGACCGATCCCGAAGAGATCCGAAGCACCGCACCCGCCACGCCGCATCCATGGCCCGATCCGAAGCTGGCTTCCCCTCGACGCGACCGCGCGCGTGGCCCATCCGTATCTCCGGACCCTCGGCGCGGCGGCGCGTCGGAATCCTCGCCGATCACCCGATCGACGCAGTTCATCTCTCTCCGTCGACGCACCCCGAGCCTACGAGGCCGGCATTCGACTTGCCGGAGTGGGACAGGAGCTCCACAGCTGTGTCACGGATGGGACAAAGTCGCAGATTGTCCCGGCGGGCGGGCAGGGCGGAAGCCCCCTCGGGCGGCCGGATCGGGGTTCCCCGCCCCGCCCGTCCCACCGCAATCCGCCACCTCGCGGCGCGTCCGCCGACCCCGACCCCCGCCGCGGCGCCGGCATCGCCAGGGCGGCTGCTCGCGCCGCACCCGGCAACCCCATGGCGTGATCCGCGCGATTCGGGTCTCCATTGGTTGCGGAAGAGCCTGAACGGATCGAAAACGGGGGTCTTTGTCTCAGTTTCGTCACGCCCGTATGCTGTATACACGCCATCGATTTGCGGCGCCCGGCCGGCCTGGGGGCTCGTTTCGCCCCAAACCGGCGTCGGGCGTCGGCAACTGTTTCCCGGTGAACACGATGTAGCAGTTGCGTATGCGCACCCCCCCTGTTATCATCGTGGCGAGCGCAGGTCCGGGCGGTGCGGGGTTCCCCACCCGAGTACGCCCGGGCGACGGTCTGCGAGATCCCCACGCTTCCAGCAGTCCTGGCACGCCGCACCTCCGGCGTGAGGATTCCTTCGTTCCGCCGCCCAAATCCCCCCGCGCTCGCTCCCGGGATCGACATTTCGCGCGCACTCCGCGTCCACGTGGAGGTACGCGCGTCCCGATGCTTTTCTCCCGCGCGGAGGCGCCCGGCCCGTGGCCGGCCGCGCCGCCGTCGCCCCGATGCTCCCCAGAACCTGGAGGACCCGCGATGGCAGCTCACCGTTCGTCCGATGCCGCAGTCCCGGCCCCCCGCGCCCCGCGCCGCGCCTGGCTGCGCCCCGAGGTCGCCGACCTTCCGCGCCTCACCGAGCTGACCCTGCAGACCGGCCCCGGCATCCCCGGCAACGGCGGAACCGGCGGCGGCGGCAGCACCGTCATCCCGTGACCTTCGTCCGACCCTAGGTTCTTCCCGCACCCGTAGTAGAAAGCGAACGATGCTCCTGGGCTTTGCCATCACCGAGCACTGCAACCTGCGCTGTCCCCACTGCATCCGGGACGACGTCACCACGGTCCGCAACCTGGATCCGGCGCTGATCGCCCGGACGGTGGACGGAGCGCGCGGGATCTTCGGCGAGGTCGCGGTGAGCATGACGGGCGGCGAGCCCACCATCCATCCCCAGTGGGAGCGGATCATCGCCTCGCTGCACGAGCGCGGCGTCTCGTACCGCTTCGTGACCAACGGCTGGCACATGCGCCGGCTGATGCCGGCGCTGGACCGGTATCCGCCGGCCTCCGTGCGCCTGTCGCTCTCCGGCGGGGACGAGGCCGTCCACGACGAGGAGCGCGGGCGCGGCTCGTTCCGGCGCGTCCTGATGGCCGTGGCGCTGCTGACCAGCCGCCAGATCCCCACCTCGCTGGGGTTCGTGGTGGACCGGCGCGACCTCCACCAGGTGCGCATGGCCGCCGACCTTGCCGAGGCGCTGGGGTGCATGAGCATCCACTTCGCCCTGGCCCAGCCGGTCCCCGGAAGCGCCGCGCGCGACAGCGACCTGTCGCCGCGCGAGTGGTACTCGGCGCGCGACGAGATCCTGGCGCTCTCGCGCGAGGGGCGGCGGACGGCCGTGTACCTGGACTACGGGGCCCCGTTCGACGGCCCCGAGCCCGCCTGCGACACCTTCGAGCACAAGCGCGTCTACGTGGACGCGCGCGGCAGGCTCTCGCTCTGCTGCCAGCTCTCGGAGTACGGCGACAACGAGCGGGACGTGGTCGCCGACCTGAACCACGTTCCATTCACCGACGTGTGGCCGCTGTACGTGGCCGCGCTGAAGGAGCAGGAGCGCGCCGCGGCCCCGGATCCCGAGGGCGGCGCGATCGAGGCATTCCCCTGCATCCGCTGCGCGCGGGCGCTGGGGAAGATGGAGTGGGTCCGGCAGTTCCCCGACAGTCCCTGGGCCGACGCGGCGGGGCCCCAGATGCCCGCGCCGCCGGAACGACTCGTTGCGCTCACCTACCGGCGCAGCGCGCAACCCGCTTGACCCGAGGTCTCACCATGCAACTACTCAGGCGTCACACCTCCCGCAGCGCCCTTTTCGCGGGCTTCGCGGGAATCGCCATCCTGGCGGCGGCGTGCACCGACCGCTCCGATCCCGTCGGCCCCGGCCCGGGCGGTCCCGGCGGCCCCGGCGGCCCGGTGAGCCCTCCGGGGAAGCCGGTCACCGTGCAGGCGGTCCTCTGCACCGCGTCGCGCGTGCAGAAGACGGTCACCTGCGGCAGCAACACCCCCCGGAGCAACTCCGGCGTGCGCGCCACCGAGGTGATCCTCACGGGCCCCAACGGGCGGTACGTGACGGTGAACTCGTCCAACGTGAACTGGGACCCCGGCACGCAGGACTTCACGTTCAACGTCACCATCCAGAACGAGATCCCGCAGCCGCTGGGCACCGCGGACACCACCGGCGCGCTGGCCCCCGACCCGGCCGGCGTCCGCCTCTTCTTCTCCCGCCAGCCCACCGTCCTCGAGGGCACCGGCGCCATCGCCATCGACAACGCGGACGGAAGCGCCGTCTACCTCGAGAACCTGTCGCCGTACTACCAGTACAACACGGTCCTGGAGCAGGACGAGACGTCGCCCTCGAAGACGTGGCAGTTCAGCGTGCCGCCCACCGTGGACCTCTTCGACTTCATCCTCTACGTGTCGACGGCCGTGCCCCGCCCGTACGGCTACGTGACCATCGAGGCCAACACGGACGTCCGGCCCGGCTTCCAGCGCCAGCTGGCGCCCACGGTGCACTACTACTGGGGCGAGATCGACTCGGTGGCCACCGCCAACGCCGCCTTCACCTGGTTCTCCTCCGACTCCACCCGCGCCAAGGTGGACTCCGACGGGCTGGTGAAGGGGCTGCGCTTCGGGAGCACCACCGTGGGGGTGCAGCTGAACGACTCGGTGTCGGGGAAGCTGGTCATGAACGTCCGCCGCACCCGCCGCATCTGGGCCGGCACCATCGACACCGACTGGAACAAGCCGGGGAACTGGCGGCCGGCGGCGACGCTCAACCCGGACGCCGCGGGCGAGTTCAACGTGGTCCCCGAAGCGCAGGACACCGCGGTGGTCCCCAACAACCCCGCGATCACCAACTTCCCGGTCCTGGTGGAGAACGAGAGCATCGGCGGCGTGGAGGTGTTCCTGGGCTCCATCGCGCTCAACGCGTTCAACCTGACGGCCACGGGAAGCGTGCTGACCGAGTCGCCGGGGCAGATCACCAGCACCTCGGGACAGCTCGGGCTGGCGGGGATCGCCCAGACGGTGCGCGGGATCCTTCCGCGGATCACGGTGACGGGCACCTACTCGCTGGACGGGAACATCACGGTCATGCAGCGGATCCGCGTGCAGGGCGGCCGGCTCCGGAACCAGTCGTTCCGCATCCGGCAGGTCCCCAGCTGACGCATCGGTGACACGTTGAACCCGTGGAGGGGCGGCATCCCCGCCCCTCCCGCGACCTGAACGAAGAGACGACCATGAACCGCTTCCGCACCCTCGCGCTCGCAGCGCTTGCCGCCTCGGCGGCCCTTTCGGCCCCCGCGGCCGCGCAGTCCGACATCCTCCTGCAGCTCCGCTCCGGCTCCCCGGCGGGCGACCGCTTCCGCGTCGACTCGGCCGGCGGCGTGGTGGCCATCGGCGAGCTGGGGATCGGGATCATCCCGGCCTCCGGCGCCGGCTACCGGATGATGTGGTACCCCTTCAAGGCCGCGTTCCGCGCGGGCGGCACCGACGACGGCGGCGCCGGCAACTACTGGGACGACGCCAACGTCGGCTTCTACTCGTGGGCGGGCGGCAACCTGACCAAGGCCAGCGCCTTCGCCACCTTCGCCTTCGGCGACCAGGTGGAGGTCACGGGCGTGGACGCCGCCGGGTTCGGCGGCAGCAACATCGTGGGGGGTACCGCGGCCTTCTCGACGGGCGCCAGCAACCACGCCTGCGGCTTCGGCTCGGTGGCCATGGGGTTCACCAACACCACCGGGAGCATCGGGGCCGGCGGCAGCTGCGCGGCCGGGAACGGCCAGGGCTCGGTCGCCATCGGCTACCGCGTCACCGCCGACGCCGACTACGCGGTGGCGCTGGGCCACCGCGCCAGTGCCAACGGCCACGACGGCGCCTTCGTCGCCGCCGACCAGTCCACGACGGACTCGCTGGAGGCCTCGGCCAACAACCAGTTCAACACCCGCTACGCCGGCGGCTACCGGCTGTTCACCAACGCCACCACCACCACGGGCGTGTCGCTGAACGCCGGCGGGAGCTCGTGGAACGTGATCTCGGACCGCAACCGCAAGGAGAACTTCCTGGCGGTCGACGGCGAGGACCTGCTGTTCCGTCTCCGCTCGGTGCCGGTGACCACCTGGAGCTACATCGACGAGAGCCGCCAGGTGCGCCACATGGGCCCCATGGCGCAGGACTGGCACCGCGCGTTCGGCTTCAACGACGACGACAAGACCATCAACTCGGGCGACTTCGACGGCGTGAACCTGGCGGCCATCAAGGCGCTGGAGGCCCGCACCGCCGAGCTTCGCGCCGCCCAGGCGCAGCTGGCCGAGAAGTCCCGCAAGGTCGACGAGCTCGAGGCGCGCATCGCCCGCATCGAGGCGCTTCTCCAGCAGCGCTGACCGCTCGCCGGCATTTCGATGGATGGGCGGCGGGGAGCCGAGTGCTCCCCGCCGCTCTCGTTTCTCGGTACTCCTGCCAGGATGTCGCGTCGGACCCTGCGGTCGATCTCGCCCCTGATCGGGATCTTTTGCTCGGCCAGGCCGTGCCAACTGCGTCATCGGGGGGATGTGGAGCAGGGGCCGGCTTCCGCGCCGACCCTCCTGATGACGCGGTTGGCGATGCTGAAGGCGCGCACACGGCGAGCGGACGCGGATTGAGAGGTGGATCGAGATCGAGAGGTGGATCGAGAGAGGGAAGACCGAAAGGTGCCTCCTCAGAAAAATTTCGATCCTCATCTCGGCCGAGGGTTCCACGGCGGAACCCGGGCTGTCCCCTCTCGGATGCGACCGTGTCTCCGCCCCCGCTCCGCGGGTTCCGTCCAGGAAACGGCGATCGGATCGAATCGTTGGGGGCTCGGATCCGAGGGGAAGTGAGCCTTCGCGCCGCCGCCGCGCCCGGCCTTTCGTCAGCGGACTGGATTCTCGCGCCGCCGCGAGCGGATCGATCGGATGCAGGTCCGTTCAGCCCCACGGCCGCAGCGATGGCTTCAGCGGTGATCGATCGTGGCGCGCAACGCCGAAGTGGTCTGTCCGCATCGCGATGGAATCCACGGCGGGAGCCTCCGCGGACCGCCGTTCCAGGGAGGGGACGGGGCGGCCGGGCGCGAGCGGAGGCCGGTGTCCCCGCATCGTACGATCCAGAGGTGCCGTAACGGGCGTTTCGATCGACACAAATAGGAAAAAACGCATCACCCCCTTTCGCGGAAACGCTTTCTCCACCATTATTTACGCGCAGGAGCCGCTGCTCCCGCGCGTGAATGCTCCCCGTCAGCTGTTCCCTCGCGCCTGCTCCATCGGCGCATCCAAAGGAGATGCATCCAGTGACTTCGACGCTCCCCCGCGCCCGCGCCACCCGCGCGGCCGTGCTCGGACTTGCCGTTCTCGCCGCCGCGTGCTCCGACCAGGGCTCCCCCCTGGATCCCACCATCGCGCCGCCGACGGTGGAGCCGAAGACCGCCGTGGCCGTGCTGTCGTGCTCGGCCGACGCGCGCGCGGGCACCGTGACCTGCGCCGACGGATCGGCCGGCGCCGCGCGACGCTACGTGGGCGGACAGCAGAACGTCAACGTGAAGCTGACCTCCACCGACGTCGCCTACGACGCCGGCACGGAGATCTTCAGCGCCAACATCACCGTGCAGAACCTGCTGGTGCAGCGGATGGGCTCCGACGGCGCCACCGTCTCCGGCGTCAAGGTCTTCTTCAACTCGGGCCCCGTCCTCACCAAGGGCACCGGGTCGGTGGAGGTGAACAACGCGGACGGGGTGGAGACCTTCACCTCCGGGCTGCAGGACTACTTCCTGTACGCCGGAAGCCTCCCGTACCAGGCCGTGAGCGCGCCGAAGCGGTGGGAGTGGAAGATGCCGGCCACGGTGGAGACCTTCTCCTTCACCCTGATGGTCTCGGCGCCGGTGGTCCCCACCATCGTCTTCGACATGCTGGTCTCGGGGAACCGCGACATCTACCGGATGGGGATCGACGGGCAGGACCTCACCCGCCTGACCACCAGCACCGGCGACGACCGCGACCCCACCGTGGCCAAGGGGGTGGTGGTGTTCACCAGCCACCGCGACGGGAACGCGGAGCTGTACCGGGTGAACCTGAAGGGGGGCGGCGAGGCGCGCCTGACCACCACCAGCGACAACGAGACCTCGCCGGCGCTCTCGCCCGACGCGACGCGGCTGGCCTTCATCCGCAACAACGCCTCGGTCCTCGGGAAGCTGTGGACCTCGCACGTGGACAGCACCATGAGCGCCACGCAGGCCACCGCCGGGTTCGGCTTCTCGGGCGACGTGGAGACGGGGCCGAGCTGGTTCGGCAACGGCAAGCTGGCGTTCGTCTCCACCACGGCGGGGAGCGCGGACGTGTACTCCCTGACGCTCGGCGGCACGCCCGTGAAGATGGGCTCGCAGCAGAACGACGTGGGCGACGTGGACCCGTTCTGGAACCAGGACGGCCGCCTGGCCTTCGCCTCCAGCCGCTCGGGCGGGACCGACCTGTACGCCATCTCGACGGCCGGAGCGCTGTCGCAGCTGACCACGCGCACCGGGAGCGACTCGCACCCGTCGTGGCTGGCGGACGGCCGCGTCCTCTTCAGCTGCCACATGGGCTCGCCCCGGGGCGCGCGCATCTGCCTGGTGACGCCCGGAACCCCGGGCGTGAGCACCGAGATCACCACCCCCTCCGCCGCCGAGCGCCCCGTGGCCGTGGTGGACGCCCTCTGACCGCGGCCCGCCCCGGATCTCCCGCCTCCGGGTGATCCGGGGCGCCCCGTGTCACTCCCCGCCCCGCCCGCGCGTTCTCTTCGCGCGCGCGGGGCTGGTGCTGGGGGCCCCGCCGTTGCATTTTTCCCGCGCGGGCGCGTTCGGCGCGCGCCCCGGCCCACGTCCGCAAGACTCCTCCCCCGAGGCTCCCGTGTCCACGCGAATCCGCATCCCCGGTGCCCTGCTGGCGCTCACCTTTCTTCTCGCCGCCTGCGAAGGCGGCGGGGGAACCGACGTCGGCAACCCGCTCACCGTGACGGTGGAGGGGCGCCTGGAGCGCGGCTCCGTGGTCACCGTGACCGCCACCGCCAACGGCGCGGCCATCGACCCGGCCACGGTGCAGCTGGCCTTCGCGCCCGCGGACGGGGCCCAGCCGCTGGGCGGCGGGCAGGTGCGCCTGCTGCGCGCGGGGACGCTGTCGATCACCGCCACGGCGCCGCAGCGGGTGGGGAGCAGGCAGGTCACCGTCGAGGCCCCGCCCGTGGTGGTGTTCGACCGGATGGGCCCCCCGGGGAGCCCGGAGGGGCAGGCGGGGAACCGCGACATCTGGCGGGTGGACCTGGACGGGCAGAACCTGGTGCGGCTGACCACCAATGGGGGCGACGACCAGGACCCCACCGTGGCGCAGCGGCGCGTGGTGTTCGTCAGCTACCGGGGCGGCAACGCCAACCTCTTCTCCATCCCGCTGGCCGGCGGCACCGAGACGCAGCTGACCACCACCGCCGGCAACGAGACCACCCCCGCCCTGTCGCGCGACGGCGAGCGGCTGGCGTACTCGTTCGACACCGGCGACGTGAGCAAGGTGTGGGTGGCCAGCGGGAACGCGAGCGGCGCGGCGCGGCTCACCAGCGGCTTCGGCTTCGGCGGCTCGGTGGAGACCACCCCCACCTGGGCGCCCTCGGGGAACCGGGTGATCTTCGTGGCCACGGCGCTGGGGACGGCCGACCTGTTCCGCGTCGAGCCCCCCACCGCCCCGGCGCTGGCCGCGGGCGGGAGCGCCCCCGAGGTGGAGCCGGCGTGGAGCCCCGACGGCGCGTCGGTGGTCTTCACCTCCAACCGCGACAGCGGCGGGAGCGGCCCCACCGACCTGTACCTGCTCCGGATCTCCGACAACGCCATCACGCGCCTGACGCAGACGGCGGTGACCGAGATCCAGCCCGCGTGGACGCCGGACGGCACCCGCATCGTGTACACGGAGGCCAGCGGCGGCGTGACGCGGATCCGCTGGCTGGACCCTGCGAACCCCGGGACGTCGTTCCCGGTCGAGACCGGCACGGGGAGCGCGCAGCGGGCGGCCGTGTCGGTGCCGCTGAACTGATTTGAACAGATTGTCCTGAGTGCTTGGTCCTCAGTCCTTGGGATTTTCTACCAAGGACTAAGCACTAAGCAAGTTCAGTCAACTGACTCTGACGAAGCCACGATCTCCCGATGCCTGACTCCAAGCGCTGGACCGTTACCGACGACGTGCTCGCCGCCCACCTGGAAGGCGAGGCCGTGCTCCTGCACATGGACACCAAGGACTACTTCCGCCTGAACGCCACCGCGGCCAGCGTGTGGAAGGGGCTGGAGCGCGGGATGGACCGCGAGGCGCTGGTGGAGAAGCTGTGCGAGGACTTCGAGGTGGAGCCGGGCCCCGCGGGCGAGGAGCTGGACCGCCTGATGGACGAGCTGACCCGGCGCCGGCTCGTGGTGGAGGCGGCGGCGGGATGATCCGCCCCGACGCGGTGCTCGCCGGCGCCTGGGCCGCGCTCCGCGCCCCCTGGTGGCTGGAGGGTGAGCGGCTCGCCGCCCTCCTGCGCCCCCCCGCGGACGGGAACGCGGAGGCGAGCGCGCCGCGCGGTGCCGTGGGGGTGGCGGTGCGCGCCGTGGGCGTGCTGGCGCGGCTCCCGCGCTCTCCCTGGCGAAACACCTGCCTGTACCAGAGCGCGGCCGAGTGCCTGGTGCTCCGCCGCTACGGCGTCCCCGCGCTGGTGCGCATCGGCGCGCGCCGCGACGACGCGGGCGGCGAGATCCTGGCGCACGCCTGGGTGGTGCGCGCCGGCGACCCCGCGTCTCCCGACGCCTCCCCCGGCGGCCACACGCCCCTGGTGCTGCGCGCTTGACGGTCCTCCCCCTCCTGGAAGACGGCTCCCTGCGGCTCGAGGCCCCCGACGGCCTTCTCCCCCTCCTCCGCCGCTGGCTCCCCCTCCTCCCCTACGGCTCCACGCGCGTCGATCCGGACGGCGCGGTCGTCCGCCTGGCCTCCGCCGGCGCGCCGCCGCCCGCGCCCACGCGCGTCGAGCGGACCTCCGAGGCGCCCACGCTCCGGCTGGGCTCCGTGGACGTCTGGGTCGATGGGAATTCGCGCCACGCCGTCCTCCGCGGAACCGCCGGGTGCGCCGGGCGGATCGACCTCGGGCGCCGCTCGGCCGAGCTGCTGGCGCCGGAGCCGGGGGAGGGTGATCGCGACGCGGTGGCGTGGGACCTGTACTCGATGGCGACGCTCTCGTGCGCGCTCCTCCTGGGGCGGCTGGGGCGCGCGCTGGTGCACGCCGCGGCCGTCGTGGCGCCCGGCGGCGGATGCCTCCTCCTGGCCGGCGACACGCACGCGGGGAAGTCCACCACCTCGGTCAACCTGATCGAAGCCGGGTGGCCGTTCGTCTCGGACGACCACGTGGTCCTCTCGCGCGGGGCGGACGGCGCGCTGCGGGTGGAGGGATGGCCCCGCCGCTTCCACCTGGACGAAGGGTGGGAGGGGGGCGCTCCCCTGCACCGCCGCGGCGAGGTCGATCCGCACGAGCGCTGGCCGGGGGCCTGGCTTCGCGCCGCGCCGCTGGCCGGCCTCCTTTTCCCGCGCGTGGAGGCGGCCTTCCCCACCGCGCTCGCGCCGCTCCCCGGCTCGCAGGCGCTGGCCGGGCTCCTCCGCCAGTCCCCCTGGCTCCTGGCCGACCGCGCCGCCGCCGGCGGCGTCCTCTCCCTCCTCACGGCCGCCTGCGAATCCCCCGCGTTCAGCCTGCGCCTGGGCCTCGACAGCTACCGCGACGCCGGCCGGCTGATCGAGGTGCTCGGTCCGGTCGCGGAAAAGAAGTCCTGAGTCCTGAGTCCTTAACTGCACGAAGCACATGGCTCTCGTCAGTTCGGACTCAGGACTCAGGACTTCGGACTTCAGTTCACCACCAGATCCCCGAGCGACACGTTCACCAGGTCGAACTCCCCCGGCGTCGTGCAGCTGGGCCCCAGGCCGGCCTCGGCCAGGCTGATGAGGCTGGCCTGGTCCGGGCTGCCGTCCACCACCTGCCAGTAGGCGTCGTCGCCCACCAGGCCGGCGCTGTTGCTCTGGGTGATGGTGCCCAGGAAGGTCGCCGTGTTGCCGGAGACGTGCAGGCATGTGACGTTGATGGCCATGATCACCCCCGCCCCGCGCGACCGGTACAGCGCCCACCCCGTGGTCACGGAGCTCCCGCTGTTGGAGACGATGAAGCTCAGGTCCGCGGTGCTCGAGCCGAACGTGTACGTGACCACGCCCTGCGCCGAGGCGTTCGCGGTGCCGGTCCGCCGGATCTCCATCCCGCCGGCCTCGCCCGTCCGGCGCGCGGCGGTGGGAGTGCCGCCATCTCCGCACGAGGCGAGCGGCGGGACGAGCAGGAGCAGGGCCAGGGCGATGCGTCGCATGGGGACCTCCCGGTTGGGGTTTGATCGGTCCGGAGGCATCCGAGAACATGCGGGAAGTGAATGGATGCCCCTACGCAGGGTAATTGCGCCGAAACGGCCACACAAGCAAACATGCGCGGGCGGGTGCCTCCTCGGGGGCGCCCGCCTCGTGTTTGTAGCGGCTGATGGTCATTGGGTGGAGATCGTGCGTCTCGGATCGCATGGAGTCCGGCGGATCTATCGAACGGCGGCAAGCGAGTGACGCCGAAACCGGTCGGATTTCGCGGTTCGATGTGCGTGATCGCCGATACCGCGCTCCCGGTGGCCGTGTTTACACGACGATGTCCACACTCTGGACAGACGCATGTTTCGGCTTATCTTTGGTTTCACGACGCGGCCCGTGATCCGCGTCGGGGAGAGTGACGAAGCCCCTCACCCACAGCACGAGAGAGAAAGCGATGAACGTCACCGCCACGCACGCGCCCGGCACCTTCTGCTGGCTGGACCTGGCCGCGCACGACAACGAGGGCGCCAAGGCCTTCTACACCGCCCTCTTCGGCTGGGAGGCCGACGACGCCAGGTACGGCGACGCCCCGGACGAGGTCTACACCACGTACCGGCTGGGCGGGCGCGACGTGGCGGCGTCGTACACCATGGACGCGGCGCAGCGCTCGATGGGCGTGCCCCCGGCATGGCTCCAGTACGTGTGCGTGGAAGACGCGGGCGACAGCGCCGCCCGTGCCGCGGAGCTGGGCGCCACCCTGCTGTCCGAGGCGTTCGAGGTGATGGAGTACGGGCGGATGGCGCTGGTGCAGGATCCCGCCGGCGCCCTGCTGGCCCTCTGGGAGCCGCTCGCGCACGCCGGCGTGGGCGTGCGCGACGAGCCGGGATCGCTCTGCTGGGTGGAGCTCGCCACCCGTGACACGGACCGTGCTCGCGGCTTCTACGCCGGCCTCTTCGGCTGGGGAACGCGGCGGATGGAGGGGTCGCCCCAGGCGTACGAAGCCTTCACGCGCGGCGAGGAGAGGGTGGGCGGGATGTTCGGCATCACGCCCGGGATGGGGGAGATGCCCAGCACCTGGTTCCCCTACTTCGCCGTGGAAGACACCGACGCCACCGCCGCGCGGGTGAAGGAGCTGGGCGGAGAGGTGGTGATGGGCCCCGAGGACATCCCGGACGTCGGCCGCTTCTGCTTCCTGCAGGATCCGCAGGGTGCCATGTTCTACGTCATCAAGCTCGCCCCCATGCCCGCGAGCTGACCGGCGGCGATCCACGCGAGGAGCGCTCGGCGGGGCGCTCCTCGCGAGACCGAATCGTGGCGGGAGATCTCTTTCAGCCGCAACGCATGATCCGGAGAGGATCCTCGCCGACCTGGATCGACGTTCTGATCAGGACGCGCAGGGAGCCCGCGCGATGCTGCCCCATCCACCTTCCTCCACCGAGGTGTGCCATGCAGAAGCCGACGCTGGACCCGGACACCCTTCGCGTGCGGTCGTTCGCCCCCGCGCCGGACCTCCGGCTGGACGAGAGCATCCTGACCGCCCTCGCCGCCACCCGGCCGCAGATCCGCGACCCCGTCACGGCCTGGTGCGCGTAAGCGGCGTCGCCCCGCCGCGGACGATCCACGGCGGGGCGACGGGTGGTGAGCTCCGAGGTAGAGCGCCCTACTCGATCTTGCCGAGCGCCCACGCCGCGGCGCGGCGGACGGTGGGATCGCCGTCGCCGGCGAGGAGTTGGGCGAGCGCGGGGACGGCCTCGGCGTCCTCCAGCCGGCCCAGCGCGCGTGCGATGCTCCGCCGCACGCGGGGCTCCTCGTCGCGGACGGCGCGGAGGAGCGGCTGCACGGCGTCGCGGCTCCCCACGTGGCCCAGCGCCCACGCGGCGCCGCCCCGGACTTCCGTGTCGCCGTCTTCCAGCAGGTCCACCAGCACGGGGACCGAGCGCGGATCCTCGGCGTACGCCGCTCCCAGCAGCGCCGCCTCGCGCGGGCCGCGGTCGGGGGCGCGGAGCGCGGCGATGAGCACGTCCCCCGCCTCCGGAGTGCGCATCCGGCCCAGGAGCCGCGCCGCCGTCCGCCGGACGCAGGCATCCGGATCCGCGAGCGCCTGGCCCAGCGGCGCCACCTCCGCAGGGTCGATCTTCCCGTCGACCCACGCCAGCGCGCGCCGCGCCTCCTCGGAGGACTGCACGCCGGCGGGAAGGTCCTCGGCCTCGCCGGAGCCCAGCCCCCACTGGTTCTCCAGCGAGCGCGTCGCCAGCTCGCAGAGCACGGGGTTGGCGCCGCGCACCGCCGCCAGGAATTCGCGGGCGCTTCCCTCCTGCGCCGGGATGGAAGCCGCCTCGATGCGCCGCTCGGGACGGTCGCCGGAGCGGGAAAGGAGGGTGGCCGGCACGGTGAGCAGGGCGAGCCCGGCCAGGGCGGCGGCCCCCAGCGGATGCCGCCGCGCGAAGCGTTCGATTCGGTTCATCGTTTTCGCTCCCGGCTCAGTTTTCGGGGCGGGGACGCGGCTCGGGCCGCGGCTCCGGGCGGGGCTCCGGGCGCGGATCCACCCACGCGCCGCCGCGCCCGCTCACGGCCTGCGCCGCCGCCGCCCGCACGTGCGGGTCGCCGTCCTTGAGCATCCCGGCCACCGCCTCGGCGGCGGCGGCGTCGCCCATGCGCGCGAGGGCGCGCAGGGCGCCCAGCTTCACCTCCTGGTCCGCGTCGCGGAGGGCGCCGCGCAACGCGGCCACGGAGGCCGGGTCCTCGATCTCCCCCAGCGCCCACGCGGAGGTGCGGCGCACGCCGCGGTCCCCGTCGCGGAGCGCGTCCTGGAGCGCCCGGGGAGCTGCGGGCGGATCGATCTGCCCGATGGCCCAGGCGGCCTTCCCCCGCACGCCGGCGTTGCGGTCGGCCAGCGCGGCGGTGAGCGCGGGGAGGGAGGCGGGGTCCTCGATCTGACCCAGCGCCCAGGCGGCGGTCTCGCGCACCTCGGCGTCCGCGTCGCCGCGGAGCGCCGAGCCCAGGCCGGCGACGGCGTCGCGGCTCTCGATCTGGCCCAGCGCCCAGGCGGCCTTGCGGCGGATCCCGGGGCTGGCGTCGCGGAGCATGGGAAGGAGCGGTGCCACCCCCTGCGGCGCCTCGATCTGCCCCAGCGCCCACACGGCCGAGGCGCGGACCTCCGGGTCCCGGTCGCGGAGCGCGGCGGCCGCGGCGGGAACGCCGTCGGGGCTCTCGATCTGCCCCAGCGCCCACACCGCGTGGCGGCGCGTCACGGCGTCGCCCTCGCGGAGGGCGGCGGCGAGCGCGGGGACGGCGCGCGGGTCCTCGATCTGCCCCAGCGCCCAGACGGCGGTGGCGCGGACCTCGGCGTCGGCGTCGCGGAGGGCGCGCACCAGGGCGTCCACCGCGCGCCCGTCCTCGATCTGCCCCAGCGCCCAGGCGGCGGTGCGGCGGACGCCGATCTCGCGGTCGCCCGCCAGCGCCTCGGTGAGCGCGGGGACGGCGGCGGGGCTCTCGATCTGCCCCAGCGCCCACGCGGCGGCCTCGCGGACGCGCGGGTCGCGGTCGGTGCGGAGGGCGGCGGTGAGCGCGGCCACGGAGCGGGGGTCCTCCAGGCTCCCCAGCGCCCGCACGGCGCTCACGCGCACCTCGGCGTCGGCGTCGCCCACCGCGCCGCTCAGCGCGGCCACGGTCCGGGCGCGCGCGTCCGCCGTCCCCTGCGCCTTCCGCACCTGCTCGCGAAGGCCCGCCAGCGCGGCGGGCGGCGCCTCGGAAGAGGCCAGGACGGCGACGGCGGCGCGGAGCGCGTCGGCCTCGCTCACCGCGCGCGCCTCGGCCGCCAGCTCCGCCTCGTTCTCCTCGGCGCGCTCGCGCTCCTCGCCGAACGCCGCGGCGGGAGCGATGGCGGCGGAGGGCGCGGCGGCGGCTCCGGCCGGGCCGACGGCGGCCAGGAAGACCACCAGCGCCGCCACCCCCAGGGAGGTGAGCGCCTGCCGCGCGCGGCCCATCCCGCCGCGGTCGATCCCCGGCTCCAGGATGGCCAGGAGGCGCCCCTCGAAGGTGGAGCGCTGCGCCATGGGGAGCGCCAGGGCGGCCGGGATGCGGGCGCGGCCCACGGTGCGCACCATGGAAAGAAGGTGCTCGGCGTAGGTGGAGGCACGGGTGCCGGCGCGCAGCACCCAGTCGTCGCAGCAGCGCTCGGCCTCGGCGCGCAGGTTCTTCATGGCGATCCAGGCGAGCGGGTTGAACCAGTAGAGCGCGCAGACCACCTGCCCCAGCGCGTGCACCAGCACGTCGGCGCGGGCGATGTGGGCCAGCTCGTGGGTGAGCACCACCTCGCGCCGCTCGGGCGACCACTCGTCGGCGCCCATGGGGAGGAGCACCACGGGGCGCAGGATGCCGAAGGTCATGGGCATCTCCGTCCAGTCGGTGCGCACCAGCCGGATCCCGGTGCGCACGCCGAAGCGGCGCTCCAGGCGGGCGATCAGCGAGGTCCAGTCGGGGTCGTCCACCCGCTCGCCGCTCCGCGACAGGTACCACACGGTGGCGAAGCCGGCCAGGAGACGCGCCAGCAGGAGCGCCGCCCCCGCCGCCCAGAGGAAGCCGAGGATCCTGGGCAGATCGAGGCTCACCGAGACGATCCCCCGTCCGGCGTCGCCGACCGAGACCGGCGAGGCGGAGGCGGGCGGCGGGGTCTCGCCGGAGATCGAAGGATCCGCGGGGAGTGGCGACAGCCCGGTCGGCATCGACGCGGGCTCACCCTCCGTCGCGGGGAGCGGCGCCAGCTCGGTCGCCATCGACGTGGGCTCGCCAGCGGCGGCGGGAGGCGGCGCCAGCTCGGTCGAGAGCGGCGAAAGCCGGCCTTCCATCGCGGGAAGCGGCGCCAGCTCGCCGCCGGTCGCGGGCGCGGCGGCGGAGGGGCGGAAGGCGGGGAGGATGGCCAGGCGGTACGGGAGGAGCCGCGAGGCGACGGGGAGCGCCAGCACGCCGGCGATGGCCACCGTCCAGACGAAATGGCGCGCCGACGCCGAGGCGCCGCGGAGGCCTATGGAGATCAGCGCGGCCGCGCCCAGCACCAGGGTGGCCTTGATGCAGAGCGCCGGGACCGGATCGGACCCGGACAGCAGCGACAGGAACGGGACGTCGGCGATCATCTCCCCTCCTCGCGGGCGCGGTTGACCTGCTCGGTGAGACGGGCCAGGGCGTCGCAGTCGACGCGGCTTTCCTGCATCCCCAGGAGCGCGGCGGCGGCCTGCTCGGCCGAGCCGTTGAAGAAGGTGCGCACCAGGTGCTTGAGGGCGGCGGTGCTCGCGCTCTCCCGCTCCACGGTGGGCTTGTAGACGTAGCGGGGGCCGTCCTGCTGGTGGAGGACGTGGCCCTTTTCCTCCAGCGTGCGCAGGGTGGCGCGCACGGCGGAGTAGCTGGGGGGATCGGGGATGCGTTCGAGGACCTCGCCGACGGTGGCGGCGCCCATGGCGTACAGCACGTCCATGATCTGGCGCTCGCGGCGGCTGAGCCCTTGGAGCTCGGGACTCATGGGGATGCTCTCTTTGCGAGAGGAGGGGATCAGTGGAAAGGAACCGCCGCCGGCCGCCAGTGGCCTGCTGGAAATCCAGCAGCGTGCTGGAATTCTAGCAACGGGTGTGGGCGGTGTCAACGATCTCGTTCCAACGGGGGATCGAGGAGCGATGGAAGTGGCGGGATGGCAGGGAGATAAGGATCAGGGCGGGCTGTGTGCGGACGCTTGAGATCGCGGCAACGACGGCGCAAAGTCCGCCTTCGCGGGCTCCGAGGGCGAACATCCGTGCCGGGCGCGGAGGATCGCGCGAGCGTCAGATTCGGATCGACGGATCGATGATGCGGATCGCCCGACTTTGATCGCCCGATATCGATCCTCCGATGTCGATCCGCCGATTTCGATCTTCCGAGGTCGATTCTCAGGGTCGATCCCCCGTCATTGATCCGCCCGGTTGCAAACCGGGGGCTACAAAGGCACAACGTCCGCCTTCGCGACGCCTTCGCGGACTGCGGCGACGGGCACCGGCGAGCGAGGCGGTCGATCTCGCGGGGGCGGCCGCGCATCGGCGTCCGCGTGGGTCCAGGGGCGGATTCATCGGCATCGGTTCGGCGTGGGGCATCGTCCTCGGAATCAAAGTTCTTGCTCCGGGCCATCTCCCGGCGCATCCTGTGTGGACCCACGTTCCACGCACGTCCCGGCCGCGCAGGGCCCGCGCCCGCGCGGACGGCGTTCCTCCCACCGATTCCGGGAGCAGAGAGCGATGGCGTACCCCCTTCCCGTGGTCTCCCCTCCCGCCCCGGCGCGCTTCGGCCAGTCGCTCCGGCGCGACAGGTGGTGGACGGGGCCGCTCCTGACCGCGCTGGTCTTCGGCGGCGCCGGCGCGTACGCCACCTGGGCCATCTTCCAGGGGAGCCACTACTTCGTCGAGCCCTACCTCTCGCCCTTCTACTCGCCCTGCATCACCGCCGCCTGCCCCGACGAGGTGCGGATGGTGGGGCTGCGCTGGTGGCCGTTCTCGCCCGCCATCCTGATGATGGGCGTCATCCTGGGCTTCCGCGGCACCTGCTACTACTACCGCAAGGCGTACTACCGCGCATTCTTCATGGACCCGCCCGCCTGCGCGGTCGGCGAGCCGTGGGGGAGAGGCTACAAGGGGGAGAGCTCGTTCCCGCTCATCCTCCAGAACCTGCACCGCTACTTCCTCTACCTCTCCATTCCCGTCCTCCTCCTTCTCTGGTACGACACGGCGAAGGCGTTCGTCTTTCCCGACGGCTTCGGGATCGGGGTGGGGAGCCTGGTGCTGCTGGTGAACGTGGTGCTGCTCACCGGCTACCTGCTGGGGTGCCACTCGCTCCGCCACCTGGTGGGAGGGGGCGTGGACTGCACCAGCTGCAGCCGCTTCGGACAGGCGCGGCACGGGGCGTGGAAGAAGGCCAGCTGGTTCAACGCGCTGCACATGCAGTGGGCGTGGTCGTCGCTGGTCTTCGTCTGCTTCGCCGACCTGTACGTGCGGCTCCTGGCGCAGGGCGCGCTCACCGACTTCCGGATCCTGTAGATGGACGCCGAGCGGACGCACGAGCACGACGTGCTGGTCATCGGCGCCGGGGGCGCGGGGCTGCGCGCCGCCATCGAGGCCAGCGCCCAGGGGGCCAGCGTGGGGCTGGTGTGCAAGAGCCTGCTGGGGAAGGCGCACACGGTGATGGCCGAGGGGGGCGTGGCGGCCGCGCTGGCCAACGTGGACGACCGCGACGGCTGGCGCGTGCACTTCGCCGACACCATGCGCGGCGGGCAGTACCTGAACAACTGGCGGATGGCCGAGCTGCATGCCCGAGAGGCGCCCGACCGGGTGCGCGAGCTGGAGGCGTGGGGCGCGCTCTTCGACCGCACGCCGGACGGGCGCATCCTGCAGCGCAACTTCGGCGGGCACCGCTACCCGCGGCTGGCGCACGTGGGCGACCGCACGGGGCTGGAGATGATCCGCGTCCTCCAGGACCGCGGCGTCCACTCGGGGATCACCGTCTACATGGAGTGCAACGTCACCGCGCTCCTCAAGGACGGCGAGCGCATCGCCGGCGCCTTCGCCTACGACCGCGAGCGGGGGCGCTTCTCCCTCTTCCGCGCGAAGGCGGTCGTCCTGGCCACCGGGGGGATCGGCCGCGCGTTCAAGATCACCTCGAACAGCTGGGAGTACACGGGCGACGGGCACGCGCTGGCGTACGACGCCGGGGCCGATCTCGTGGACATGGAGTTCGTGCAGTTCCATCCCACGGGAATGGTGTGGCCGCCCAGCGTGCGGGGGATCCTGGTCACCGAAGGGGTGCGCGGCGAGGGCGGGGTCCTGAAGAACAGCGAGGGCCGCCGCTTCATGTTCGACGACATCCCCGAGAACTACCGCGCGCAGACGGCCGACACGCCGGAGGAGGGGTGGCGCTACACGCAGGGCGACAAGGCCGCGCGCCGGCCGCCGGAGCTGCTCACGCGCGACCACGTGGCGCGCTGCATCGTGCGCGAGGTGCGCGAGGGGCGCGGGAGCCCGCACGGCGGCGTCTTCCTGGACATCGCGTGGATCCGGGAGAAGCTCCCGGGCTCCGAGGAGATCATCCGGAAGAAGCTCCCCAGCATGTACCACCAGTTCAAGCAGCTGGCGGACATCGACATCACCCGGGACGCCATGGAGGTGGGTCCCACCACGCACTACGTGATGGGCGGCGTCCGCGTGGACGGCGACACGCAGATGAGCACCGTCCCCGGACTCTTCGCCGCGGGCGAGTGCGCGGCGGGGCTGCACGGGGCCAACCGGCTGGGGGGAAACTCGCTCTCGGACCTGCTGGTGTTCGGCAAGCGCGCGGGGGAGCACGCGGCGCGCTTCGCCGGCGGCGTGGCGCAGGGGCGCATCGACGAGGGCGAGGTGGACGCGGCGGCGCGGCGGGCGCTGGCGCCGTTCGAGCGGTCGATGGCGGAGGAGAACCCGTACCAGGTGCAGGCGGCGCTCCAGGACACCATGCAGGACCTGGTGGGCATCGTCCGCAACGAGGACGAAATGCGGCGCGCGCTGCACGAGGTGGGCCTCCTGCGCGAGCGGGCGGAGCGGGCGGGGGTGACGGGGAACCGCGAGTTCAACCCCGGCTGGCACACCGCGCTGGACCTGCCGAACCTGATGATCGTCTCCGAGGCCGTCGTCCGCTCGGCCATCGAGCGCAAGGAGAGCCGCGGCGGCCACTTCCGCGAAGACTTCCCCGAGAAGGACCCCGCGCAGGCCGCCTACAACATCGCCCTCCGCAAGGGCAAGGACGGCCAGATGGAGATGGAGCACATCCCCATCCCCCCGATGACGGAAGAGCTGCGGGACATCATCGAGGAGATGAAATGACTTGGCCACCGGTTGCGAATACATGGGAGTTTGAGTTGATGAAGGCGACCTTATCCGCCGGAGTCGCTACACTCACGCTCGCGTTGACTTGGTTTGTTGGTCACAGATTTTCTGCGAAATGGGCATTGCGGCAAAAGCGCAAGGAACTGGAACTCTCCACTACTTCCCGCTTCTACGAACTCTACGGAGAGTTTTTGACCGTGTGGCGTCTCTGGAAGGTGATTAGCGAGGAGGTAATTCCGCCAACGGAAGAAATCACGCGGGCAAAGCTGCTGGAGCGGGCCACCGTCGCAGAAGGGGGAATCGAGGCCATATTGGCCAAGATCTCCTCGGAACGCACATTGGAAGCGGACGAGATCCAGACGTTGGGACTTTACCGACAAGCATATCAACAACTACGTCAAAGCATCCGTGACAAGACCCTGATGCTGTGGGGACCAAACACTTCGCGATACCTGTTGTTCCAGGAGCTTTCCGCGCATGTAGCCTGCCTGCTGGCGGATTATCCGAACACTCGTTCTCCGTCACGGGAAGAAGCTGCTCGAAATATCCACGCTATAACGGCGATTCGATCCAGGCATTGGAATGAACGCGTTGCATCACACACAGAAACATGGCGGGTTGCAAGCCGATCTACTTCCGGTGTGCACCCGAGAGGCATCGCTGCGGTGATCTCTGATACGCCCAGGATGGAGGCCTGATGAGCACCACCGAGAGCGTCAATCCCGGCACCGTCGCCGGCCAGGATCCCTTCGCCGCGGCGCAGGCGGCGCAGGATGGGAAGGCCGGGCGCCGCACGCGCGCGTTTCGCATCTGGCGCGGCGACGCGTCGGGGGGCGACTTCGTGGAGTACGAGACGGAGGTGTCGGAGGGGATGGTGGTGCTCGACGCCGTGCACCGCATCCAGGCCGAATCGGCGCCGGACCTGGCGGTGCGGTGGAACTGCAAGGCGGGGAAGTGCGGATCGTGCTCGGCCGAGATCAACGGCAAGCCGAAGCTGATGTGCATGACGCGGCTCAACGCCCTTCCCGACGACCAGCCCGTCACGCTGACGCCGATGAAGGCGTTCCCCAGCGTCCGCGACCTGGTCACCGACGTCTCGTGGAACTACACGGTCCACAAGTCCATGCAGCCGTTCACCCCGCGCGCGCCGGACGCGCCCGACGGCACCTGGCGGATGCAGCAGCACGAGGTCGACCGCCCGCAGGAGTTCCGCAAGTGCATCGAGTGCTTCCTCTGCCAGGACGTCTGCCACGTCCTGCGCAGCCACGGGCAGCACGAGCGCTTCATGGGCCCCGCCTTCCTGGTGCGCGCCGCCGTCTACGAGATGCATCCGCTGGACACCGCCGACCGCACCGGCTATCTCAAGGACGAGGGCGGGATCGGCTACTGCAACATCACCAAGTGCTGCACCGAGGTATGCCCCGAGGGAATCCGCATCACCGACAACGCCATCATCCCGCTCAAGGAGCGGGTGGTGGACCGCCACTACGACCCGCTGCGCAAACTGGTGCAGCTCGTGACCGGGAGGAGGAAGGGATGATCCGAGTGGTGCACCTTTTCGACCTGAAGAAGGGCGTCAACGAGCGCGCCTTCATCGAATGGCTCGACGCCAAGCTGGACGAGGCGTCCAAGCGATTCGGCTGCGTGGACCGCAAGAGCTGGATCCTGCTGGAGGGCTTCGTGGGCGACTATCGCCATCCCACGCAGGTGAAGGACCGGCCCAAGTACGTGAACGAGGCCTACTGGCACGACCTGGACGGCCCCCGCCAGCTCCGCGACTGGCTCCTCAAGACGCCCGAGGGCCAGGACGTGCACCACCAGTGGTTCTCGTCCATCCAGAACCACACCGTCCTCCGCTACGTCGAAGGCTGGAACCACCACCCGACGGACGAGTAGCGGCGGGAGATCGAACGGCCGGAGCGTCCACGCGGATGCTCCGGCCGTTCGTCGTCTCTCCGCCGCGTCCCCGTTCGGGGCTTTCCACGCTCGATCGCCGTGCTCGACGTCTCCCGTCGCCGAGAAACGGCCTCGTCTGGTTCGTCGAGAGAGGGCGCGCGGATGGGTGAGCCGGAGATTGAGGCCGATCGGCGGGCGGATGGAGAGGGCTCCTCTCACTCGACCCGGCGCACGCGGACGCGATGCTCGCGCGACTGGAGGAGATGGAGGGGGCCGAGTTCGAGCGGCGGGAGACGGAGGCGCGGCTGGAGACAGGGGAGGCGGTGCGCTGCTGGACGTACTTCCACACGGGAGAGGCGCGGCGAGCGCGTCGACGGGGCGGCGGGACGGGGCGCGGACGAGGCGCGGCGGAAACTTCCCGGGACTGGCGTTCGTAGCACGCGCGTCGTAACATTAACGGCCCCGGCGGTTTGGCCGGGTCCTACCGCAGTCCCTATTTTCCGCGAGGCCCCCATGCCCACACTGATGTCCCGACGCACCCTCGGGCTGTTCGCCGTCGCCGTGCTGGTGGGCGGCGCCGCCGCAGACACCGCCGACGCGCAGATCGGCGGCCTTGGTCGCGCGCTCGGCCGCGCGGCCGGGCGGCTCAACCTGGACTCCGTGCTGCGTGGCGATCCTCCGATCACCACCAGCCTTCCCGACGCCCGCTGGGCCGTCGATTCGCTGGACAACTTCACCCCGCGCGAGGCCAAGCGCAGCATGCTGCAGCTTCAGCGCACCCCCAACGGCGGGTTCGTGCTGCAGCCGGGGTACTACGAGATGCACACCCAGAGCTACTGCCTGAAGGCCGGCACCCACGGCCCCGGCGGCGGCGACGGCTACATCTTCGCCCCCACCAAGGGCCCGGCCGAGGACGCGGTGACCACCATCCTGCGCAACTCGGTCAACCACCCCGAGATCCACCAGCACAGCGTCCAGACGCTGCTGTGGGCCATCATCGCCCGCGCCAAGTTCGAGGACCTCTCCACCGAGCACAAGGCCACCGCGCAGCGCCTGCTGACCCCGCGCCAGCTGGCGTCGCTCAACCGCACGGCGCTGGACTTCGTCCCCGGCCCCGCGCTGGACGCCGCGACGGACCGCGTGCCGCCGCTGATCAAGCAGGTGATCCAGGCCGAGGCGCAGCTTCGCCAGATGCTGACCACGCCGGGGACCAGCTTCGAGCAGATGGAGCGCGTGGCGGTGCTGGCGGGGATGGCGCCGCTGGGCGAGGGAAGCCGCGCGGTTCCGAGCGGGCGCTGGAGCCTGCACCCGGACGGCTACTACGTCCGCTACATCCCGCAGGGCTACAGCTATACGGTCACCCAGATCTGGGTGCCGCAGGGGAGCCCGGCGGTGGGCAAGGAGTACGATCCGGCCACGCACATCGCCGTCCCGGGCAACACCGCCCGCCAGCGCCTGGTGCAGTCCGGCCGCGCCCACCAGCAGAGCTGACCGCCGCTCGCTGAGCACGGAAGACGAGAGCCGGCCCCGGGATCTTCTCGGGGCCGGCTTCTTTTTGCGGAGAAGGGGACAGGTTACAGGGGACAGCCATCGGCCACTCCGCGAGAGGCCTGTCGTTCCGAGCGGAGCCCGCCGCGCCGAAACCGCGCCCACCCCATCGCCCGGCGGGCTCCCGAGGAATCCACCCCGCCCCGCGCCCAGGCCCGCCCCGCCACGATCCCGCGCCGCGTAGCGTGCGCTTCCGCTGTAAAAGCCAGCCCAGCGGCATGGCTGGCCTGCGCGCAACGATGCCAGCCTCGTCACTCGAACCGCGGCGGGCGCACGCTGCGCGGCGCGGGTCGGTGCGGCCGCGGTCGTGGAGCGGACGACGGGCCTCGCTGCGGCCGCGGCTGGATTCCTCGGGAGCCCGGCACGCAATCGCGCGGACGCGGCTCCAGCGCATCGGGCTCCGCTCGGAATGACAGTTTCGCGGGGTGAAAGTCCAGGTGCACCGGCCCCCGCCCCCTACCTTTCTCGCATCCACCATCGACCGCTGGCCGCACCTCCCGTCTCCCGTTATCGGATGGCGTTCCGCGGGTGCGGGTTCCCGCGGACCGCCCCGCGAGGGGGGAGGGCCCCGCGGACGCGCCGCCCGTCAGACAAGGCCGCGTGAAAACGTTAGCATCCTCGCAGTCTCTCGCAATCAGGCCATCCTCCCGATCCAGCGCGCCGAAACCCTCGCCGCCGCCCGCAGATGCCGATCATCCCTCTCCGAACCGCGGCCGCCGCCGCGATCGCCATCGCGATCGCCCTCTCCCCTGCCCCGCTCCGCGCGCAGCAGGCGGCCGCCTTCACCCCGGGCCGCGTCACGGAGCGCGTGGCGTCGCGGGCGGAGCCGGAGCGCAGCTACGCGCTGTATCTCCCGGCCGCGTACACGGCCGACAGGACGTGGCCGGTGCTGCTGCTGATGGACCCGCGCGGCCGGGCGATGGTGCCCATGGAGCTCTTCCGCGAGGCGGCCGAGCGGCACGGGTGGGTGCTGATGAGCTCGTACCACACGCTCTCCGACGCCGACTCCGCCGCCGGCGTCAACGACGCCTCGCTCAACTCCATGCTGGAGGACGCGCAGGACCGCCTCTCCATCGACACGCGCCGGCTGTACCTGGCCGGGTTCTCGGGGACGGCGCGGCACGCGTGGGGGGTGTCGCTCCAGCTGGAGGGGAACCTGGCGGGGATCGTGGCCGTCGGCGCGGGCTTTCCCGGCCCCGCGCTCTCCTGGCGCACCACGCTCCCCGTGCTGAAGCCGTTCGCGGTATTCGGCACCGCGGGCAACCTGGACTACAACTATGACGAGGTGGTGGCCGTCGACTCGATCCTGGACGGCACTCCGCACCCGCACCGCACCGTCTTCTTCGAGGGCCCGCACCAGTGGGCCACCAAGGCCGTCGCGACGGAGGCGCTGGAGTGGCTGCAGCTGCAGGCGATGAAGTCCGGCCTGGCTCCCCGCGACGAGGCCTGGATCGACTCGCTCCTCGCCGCGCGCCGCCGGGCCGCCGCCGCCCTCTCCGGCGAGGACGCGCTCCGCGAGCACCGCTCCCTCGCCGCCGACTTCGCGGGGCTGCGCGACGTGGCCGACGTGGAGGCGCGCCGCGACGCCCTGGCCGCCGACGCCGCCGTGCGCGGGGAGGTGGCCCGCCGCGCCGAGCTGGCGGCGCGCTACCGCGTGTACGACCGGCGGATCCACGCCTTCCTGGACGAGCTGAACGCGGCGGAGCGGATGCCGCCCGTCTCGCGCGGCGCGGAGGCGTTCGACGTGGAGCGCCTCCTCCGCGAGGCGGCGGACAGCTCCGACATCGCGGCGATGAAGGCGGCGCGGCGGAGGATGGCGCTGGCGCTGGTGTGGACGACCGGGTACGGGCTGCGGCAGTACATGGAGAAGCGCGACTTCACGCGCGCCGTCGCCGTGCTGCGCGTCGCGGAGCGCCTGCGCCCGCGCGATCCGGGCGTATGCTACTCGCTGGCCCGCGCGCTGGCGCAGCAGCAGGGGGAGGCGGCGCCGGCGCTGGACTATCTCTCCTGCGCCGTCGAGTCCGGCCGCGTCCCCATCACCACCATCACCGGCGACCGCCTCCTGGACCCCATCCGCGCCGAAGCCCGCTTCACCGAGATCACCGCCCGCGCCCCCCACGGGTGATTCGTCGGATTCGGATCGAATATCGGAGCGTTCGCGACAGCCTGGGGCAGACTCATCAGTCCGTCGCCGGTTTCCTGATCAAGGGGTCGCGGCCGATCATCCGTGAATGGATGGACGGTTCGATGGAAGGCCGTCGGTCGCGCGGTGCCGCTCGACAGGGCGGAGCCGATTCGGAACCTTACACGACGGCCGATTGCTCGCCGCACTCAAATGTTTGTACGTTGGGAGGCGGGCGTGGTGGTCACGCCCTTCTCACCTTCCGCGACAGGAGTTACCGGTGAAGAAGCTTGCGCTGAACATTGAGCAGCTGCTGGTGGATTCGTACGTGACGACCGTCAACGACGCGAGCGCCCGTGGCACCGTCGAGGGAACCAGGTCCGCCCGCCGATGCACACCAACACCACCCGCACGCTGGACTTCAGCTGCATCGGAAGCAGCTGCGGGGGCCCCACCAACGCCGCATCGTGCTGATCGCGGCGGCGCGGGAGCCGGAAGCGGGACTGGAGCAGGCGGCATGAACGAGCGCGGGGCGCCCTCTCGATGGGACGCCCCGCTTCGTTCCTGTGCTCGCCTCGATCAGCCGAAGAACGTTCCGCGCGCGATCTGCGGGAGGACGACGATGAAGGCGAAGCGGAGGAGGCGGCCGATGAAGCCGACCACCAGGAAGAAGGTCAGGTCCATCCGCACGGCGCCGGCGGCCAGCGTCATCACGTAGTAGGGCGGGATGCCGGCGGTGGCGCTGGCGAAGTAGACCGCCTTTCCCATGCGCGGCCGCGCCTCCAGCTGCGCCTGCGCCTTCGCCAGCCCGCGCTGCACGCGCTCGCCCGGGAGCTTCACCACGCCCTGCGCGGCGTAGTAGAGCACCAGCTTTCCCAGCATCGCCCCCACGGTGGCGGACAGGGCCAGCGGCACCGCCATGGCCGGCGGCGCCAGCGCGGCCGCGCCCACCAGGTAGATCTCGATGTTCACCACCGGCACCAGCGCGCTCACGGCGGAGACCGCCGCGGTCGTCAGGCAGAGCAGGAGGAGTGACATGCGGCCGGGGGTGGGGAGAGAAAATGCGGGAAGTGCCTGACCAAGCTACACTTGCGATCGCCGCCCGCGCAACCGTCGATGCCTCCGCGTGGACAAACGCGGACGGCGGATGGGGATCGATCGGCCGAGTCGCAGGCTTCGGCGGCCCTTGCCTCGCAAGCTGGAGAGGAGAGCCGCGACGGCGGTGTGGCGCGTCTCGACCGGCGGTTTCGCATGCCTCGGCAGCCCCCTCCCCCCTCCCTCCCCCCGCTGCGCGGTGGGAGGGAGCCTTTTTCTACCGTCTCGCGACCTTCGGCGCGCGCGGTACCCCGCAAGCAACCTCCCTCGGAACGGGGGAGGTGCGAGCCCCAGCGAGCGGAGGGGGCCGCCGCGGCATGCGACGCCGTCCGTCGAACCTCCCGCTACACGGCCGGCGCCGGCTCCGCGGGAACGGGGTCGAAGACGGTGGCGAAGGGGGAGATGGCCAGCTTGAGGTCGAGCGCGATGTTGCGGAAGCGCGCGGCGCCGTCGGCCGGGACGGGGACGCGGGAGAAGAGGATCAGCGCGAAGAAGTCGCCGGTGAGCAGCACCCCGCCGCAGCCCACCACCGAGCGGATCCCGTGCTGCCGCACGAAGTCCTGCGCGGGGATGTGCGGGCTCCCCTCCGCCACGGGAACGTGGAAGACGTTGTAGGTCTTCCCCGCCAGCCCGCTGATCAGCTCCGGGCGCGGGGCCACCACGTTCTCCGCGTCCAGCCCCACCTCGCGCACCAGCTGCGCGATCATCGGCGCATCCTCCACCGCGCGCGCGCTGGAGAGCGGGATGGCCTGGTGCCCGCGCGAGGCGCGGCGCGCGCTCCACTCCGGCAGCTCCCCCGCGGAGGCCAGCAGCACCAGGCACTTGAGCGCGTCCCACGGCTCGCGCCCGTCCAGCCGCTCGCGCGCGAACGCCTGCAGCCCCGGCTCCATCGTCCCGAAGTCGTGCGTCTTGTAGAAGCGCACCAGCGCGCACTGCCGCGCGCCGCTCGCGGCGTCCACGGCGGAGGCGTGGAAGTGGCGCACCACGGCGCGCGCGGCCTCCTCCATGGTGGCCGTCTCCTGCGTCACGCGGCGCAGGTCCAGGCCGCAGCGGAGCATGGCGCTCAGGTCGAAGTCGGCCAGGGAAAAGCTCATCGGCGGCGTGGGCGGGACGCGGGGGACGGAGGCGCGGCGGAGACGAGGGTCACGGGTGCACGTCCCGGACCGCCTCGGCCGCGCAGACGGCGGCGCGGTCCAGCGCGGCAGGGGTGGGGCGGCCCAGGAGGGCGAGCGCGCGCTCCAGCTCGGCGCGAAGGAGGGAGAGGACGCGCTCCACGCCCGCCTGCCCGTCCGCCGCCAGCCCCCACAGGTACGGGCGTCCGATCAGCACGGCCCGGGCGCCCAGCGCCAGCGCCTTGGCCACGTCGGTGCCGCGGCGGATGCCGCCGTCCACCAGCACGGGCGCGCGGCCGGCCACCGCGTCCACCACGCGGGGGAGCGCCAGGAGGGTGGGCTCGGCGCCGTCCAGCTGGCGGCCGCCGTGGTTGGAGACGATCACTCCCTCCACGCCGTGCTCCACCGCCAGCACGGCGTCCTCCGGCGTCACGATCCCCTTGAGGAGCACGGGGAGGTGCGTGATGGAGCGGAGCCACGCCACCGCTTCCCAGGTGAGCGAGCGGTCGAACTCGCTGTCCACGAACGCCTCGAAGCGCGAGCCGTGGGCGTCGGGGAAGGCGGCGTGGCGGAGGCCGTGGAAGTTGGCCATCTCCATCCCGTCCGGGAGCTGGAAGCCGTTGCGCGCGTCGCGCTCGCGGCGGCCCAGCACGGGCATGGTGACGGTGAGCACCAGCGCGGTGCATCCGCACGCCTCGGCGCGGCGCACCATTTCCACGGTGATGGCGCGGTCGCGGTAGACGTAGAGCTGGAACCAGGCGGGGCCGGGCGCGGCTTCGCACGTCGCCTCCACCGTGCAGGTGGCCAGGGTGCTGGCGATCAGCAGCGTGCCGGCGGCGCGCGCGGCGCGGGCGCTGGCGAGCTCGCCGTCCGGGTGCGCCATCCGCTGGAAGGCGGTGGGCGCCAGCAGGATGGGCATCGACAGCCGCTCGCCCAGCAGCTCGGTGGTGAGGTCGACCCGGCTCACGTCCACCAGCACGCGCGGCCGCAGGTAAAAGCGTCCGAAGGCGTCGCGGTTGGCGCGCAGCGTCCGCTCGTCCTCGGAGCCGCCGGCGTAGTAGTCGAAGGCGGGCCTGGGGAGGACGGCGCGGGCGACGGCCTCGTACTCCTCCAGGTTGGCCGGGGGGAGCGGCGCGGGAACGGTCGTCGGGATGGTGTCGGTCATCTTGCCGGGATCGACGGAAGCGCACGCATGGATCGCGCATGATGACTAACCCGCGCGCCCCCTCCCGGCCAGAGGCAGCGATGATCGATCCGCATCCCCGCCCCCGTCCGTGGTCGCCCGAGTGCATCACCCAAACACCACTCGCCCAACGATTTTGTCATCCTGAGGCCGGCCGCGCTGCACCTTCGTCCACGCCAAATCCCGCAGGCCGTCTATAGCTGCGGCCCCGAAACCGTCCGCCGATGGCGACGACCAGCCGAGTGCGCGGCCGGGGGGGTTTCGTGCGGGACAGTATAGATCCTTCGGCCTGCCGGGTCTGGCGCATTCCGCAGTACCGATTCGACCGGCCTCAGGATGACAAATCGTTGGTGGTGCTGTAGTTGGATGCGATGCGGTGCATCAACCGCCGCAGGGAGGGCGATCGGCGGGGGAGATGCGCGTCGTAATCGTTGGTGGGATGGGTTTGATGCGATCCAGCGTATCGTCCCAGCCGTCGATGATCATCGACGGCTGGGATGCGGGTCAGCGGGCGATCCGCGTCAACCTTCGCCGAAGGCGGCGTCCATGCGGGGGCGGTCGTAGTCGAGGAGGTAGGGGTTGAAGCGGGTGTAGAAGTCGCGGAGGAGGTCGCGGCTGGGGCCGATGACGTCCATCCCGCGGTCGTCGTACGGGTGGGCGAGGACGCCGCGCTCCAGGTCGGCCAGGTAGACCTCGCAGAGCAGCCGCGGGCGGATTCCCAGGTCGGACGCCAGCGCGCCCCAGAGCAGCCGGCGCACTCCATCGCGCCCCACGCGGAAGGCGACGAACACGCGCTCCGCATCCTTCCAGTCCTCATCCTCGCACGGCTCCGTCCACGCCTCGTACGGCCGCTCCACGCGCAGGCCGCACTCCCGCAGCGCGCGAAAGACGGACACATACCGCAGCGGCGACGGCTCCTCGACGATCCACGAGAGGACGACGGCCACGCGCTCCGTGTCGCGGAAGACGTGGTCCAGGATCTCCCGCCCGCGGTCCCACGCGCCCTCGAACTGCTCGATGAGCCCGCCCGAGGTGGACAGCTCGAAGCGGAGCGCGCGCTCGTTGGCGTAGAACAGCGCCCAGCGCAGCGCGCGCGGGCCGAAGACCTCGTACAGCGTGTCGCGGGTGACCGGCGGTTCCATGCGGGCGGCGGATCGGGAGGTGTGGGCGATCGATGGAGACACGACGCTACGCCGCCGGCCCGCGCGCCGCAACGGCTCCGGACGCGGCGCGGCCCCGCGGATGGGGATCCGCGGGGCCGCGCGTCGTTCGGGACCGGCCGGGCGGCCGGCGCGTCACTCCACGCGCTCGAAACGGAGCACGGCGGCCCGGGTGTTCAACACCAGCTCGTCGCCGTCGAGCTGGCCGATGGCGTGCGGACCGGGCGCGCACAGCGCGGTGGGCGGGCACGCGTACGTCAGCCGCAGGCGATCGTCGTTGCGCTCGTAGCCGAAGCTCGTGACGCTCGCCTCCTCCTGGTCGGCCACGGCCGGATTCCGGAAGTCGACGCGTGTCACCGAGCTCTCCGAGCCGATTCCGTTGGGGCCCAGCTCGATGGTGTCGGCCAGGAGGTAGTAGCGGGCGCTCTCCAGGCTGGCCGTCTCCCCCGGCAGCGGGGCGCCGTTGTAGGAGACCAGCACGTAGCGGCCCTGGACCTCGCCCGACGACAGGGTGGAGGACTCGCATCCCGCCGCGGCGAAGGCGGCCAGGAGCGCGGGGACCAGGATGCGGAGCGGACGAGGGACCTTCGGCATGTCTGCGCGTGGGGCTGGAGTCGATGGAGCGGCGGAGCGGCCGGCGCTCCCGGGGGGCGCCGGCCGGGTAGGGGTCAGTCCGCGACGCGGCGGTAGTGGAGCACCTCGTCGCCGAAGCGGAGGGTCAGCGCGTCGCCCTCGTGCGTCCCGACGTTGTGCGGGCCGGGGGCGCACAGGGCGTTGGGCGGGCAGTTGACGGTGATCTCCAGCCGCCCGTCGCGGATCTGGTACTCGAAGGTGCTGGTGGACACGTCGCGACGGTCCGGGCGCGTGGGGTCGTCGAAGTCCACGAGCACCACGCGCACCTGCGTGCCCCCTCCGCGCGGCCCCAGGCGCATGGTGTCGGCCAGCAGGACGTGGGTCTCGACGCCCGCGTCGAAGATCGGCGTCGGGAGCGCGTCGCCGCCGTACGTCTCCAGCGCGAAGGTGCCCTGGACCTCGCCCGACGACAGGGTGGAAGACTCGCACCCGGCCGCGGCGAAGGCGGCCAGGAGCGCGGGGACCAGGATGCGGAGCGGACGAAGGAGGTTCGGCATGGCGTCGTCGTTGGTTCGCGTGGGTGAAGCAGGTGGATCCGCGCGGCTGGCGATTCCTGGACCGGAGCGCGCCGGCGCCGATCGATCTCGGATGCGCGCGAGCGCGGGCGACCGTGCCGGACGTGCGGGCGCGCGGCCCGTGCTCGCGAGATAGAACCGCGCGAGCCGGTGCTTCCGTGACGAATGTTTCCCGCGTGGGACGTTCTGCTGGATGGGAGCGGAGGCGCGGATCAGGATGGTGACGCGGGGCGCGCGGAATCCGGGCCGACGAGCTTGCGGAGCGCTCCTTCCGCGTACTTCGCGGCGCGGGTGCCGGGGTGGCGCTCGATCAGGCGGCGGAGCTCGCCGGCGGCGCGCGCCTCGTCGTCCAGCGGGCCCAGGTAGAGGTCGATCAGGCGCTGAGTGGCGTAGTGGTCCTGGCCGGCGGAGACCTTCGGCGCCTCGCGGGCGCGGCGGAAGAGCGGCTCCGCGCGACGCGGCTCCTTCGCCTCCCCCGCGTACAGGTCCGCCGTGAAGATGCACAGCTCCGGGTCGTTCGGCGCGGCGGCCAGCTGGGCCTCCAGCGAGCGGACCGCCTCGGACACGCGGCCGCGGATCACCAGCGACTTCTCCAGCGAGAAGTCGCGCACCACGGGGGTGCTGGATCCGCTGGGAAGCACCAGCGACGCCCCGGCCCACGCGCCGGCATGCGTCATCGCCTGAACCCCCCACACGGTGACGCCGAGGATGGCGAGGAACGCGAGCACCGCGCCGGGAAGCGCCAGCAGCACCCCGTATTCCATCAGGAACACGAAGACCGACATGGCGCCGATGATGGCCGCCGGGAGCGACCACGCCATCGCGCGCAGCACGGTGTGGTCGTCCAGGTCCATCCACTCCGGCCGGAAGACGCGGAATCGGACGCGCATCAGCCCGTGGCCTCGGGCCGCGGGAGGATGTCATCGCCAACGACGAGTACCGCCACGGAGGTGTTCATCGGATGATGATGCGGGAGGGACGCGCGGATGAGAGCGGATGGGAACAGCCGGTCGAAGATAGGGGCGATCCGGATCGAAAAGAAGTCCTACGCCGCCCGGGGCGCCCGGCGGGACAGGAGGATGGACATCATGGTGTAGAACGCGGGATAGACCAGCGAGAGGGCGAACAGCCAGCCGGGGGGATGCGGGTAGTCGGCCAGCATCACGATCATGACGGCCAGCCAGAGGGCGGCGCCGGCCAGGAGCGGCATCTTCCAGGGGCGCGGCGCCAGGTTGGGATAGAGGAAGCGCACGGGCATCACGGTGAGCGCGGCCAGCGCCAGGAGCATCACCGCGTTGGGCCAGGGGCCGTGCAGGTGGTGCACCAGCCCCGCGTAGAACGCCACCACGTTCCAGTACGAGGGAAATCCCAGAAAGAATCCCCCCGCCTCGTCCTTGGCCGCCGTGTTCGCGAACCCGAAGAGCGAGGCGATCAGCGCGGGGATCACGAAGAGCGCGCCCGGCTCCGGGATCCACCCCATCCGCCAGACCAGGAGGAGGGGGAGAAAGGTGTAGGTGATGTAGTCCAGGATGTCGTCGATGGTCCGCCCGTCGATGGCCGGCGCGAACTTCTTCACGTTCCACGCGCGCGCCAGCGGCCCGTCCAGCGCGTCGATCAGCACCGTCCCCGCGAAGAGCGCGAAGACCAGCCGCGCGTCCGGCCGCGGCCGGCAGAGCTCCTGCGCCGCCAGGAACGCCAGCGCCACGCCGGACGCCGTGAAGACGTGCACGGCATGGGCGCGGACGCGCTGCCCCGCGGTCCCCCGCTCCGCCATCGGCTCAGCCATTCAGCACCGGCCCCGTCATTCGCGTCCCGGGCGGTCGTCGCCGGTCTTCGCGGCCTCCACCTGCTCCTCGATCTTCTCCTCCGCCTCCTCCTGGTCGCCCGGCTTCTCCTCCTCGGGCGGCTGCTCGACGGGCGCGTCCGGCTCGTAGCTCAGCTCGATGAGCATGGGGAAGTGGTCGGAGCCGATGGACGGGCAGCGGCGCAGCTCCACCAGGCGGAAGTGGTTGGAGTGGAAGACGTGGTCCAGCGGCCAGCGGAAGATGGGGACGTTGGCGTTGTAGCTGTTGTAGAAGCCGCGCCCCAGCCGCGGGTCCAGGAGCCCGCTGAGCCGCATGAACAGCTCGCTGCTGGGCGACCACGCCACGTCGTTCAGGTCGCCGGCCACGATCGTCGGCGTGCCCGGCGAGTCGCCGATGGCGCGGCCCATCAGCACCAGCTCGGCGTCGCGGGGGGTGGAGTCCTGGTCGCGGATGGGCTCGGGGGGGCGCGGATGGAGGCCGTGCAGCGTCAGCCGCACGCCGTCCTCCAGCTCCACCTGGGTGTGCACGGAGGGGATGTCGTCCTGCACCAGGAACTCCACGCGCGGGTCCACCAGCGGGAGCCGCGAGAAGAGCATCAGCCCGTACCAGTTGTCCTGCGGCTGGCGGACCACGTGCGGGTAGTCCTTCGCCAGCGGCTCCAGCGCGCGCGCCCAGGCGTCGTCCGTCTCCACCGCCAGCACCACGTCGGGGTCGGAGTCGCGCACCAGCTTCACCAGCCGCTCGTGCTGCGTGTTCTCCATCAGCACGTTGGAGATCAGCAGGCGGAAGGTGGGCCGGCCGTCGCGCCCGGCGCCGGAGCGGGGGCGGCCGGCCAGCTCGCTGCGCTCCACCCGCGTGGACGCGAACGGCGTGTAGCGGAAGATCTTGTGCGCCTGCCAGAGGAAGCACGCCGCCGTCCCCGCCAGCAGCACCCACTCCCAGGCGTGGCCGCGGAAGAAGAGCCAGGCGTAGAGCGCCCCGCCGCCGGCCGCCAGCCCGGCGATCTGGAAGCGCGGGAAGTCCCAGAGCCGCACGTACCAGCGCGGGCTGCGGCTCACGCTGCTCACCAGCGTCCCCCCCACCATCAGCGCGCAGGTCGCCACGGTGACCCACTGGAGCACCTTCAGCATGCGTCGATCGGGTGGGATGGGGGTCTGGGTGTCATCCCGCCGCCGCGGCGGCGGCGGGCGTGTCGTGCGTCTGGCCCGGTATGGCCCGGCCTGAAAGCAAGAGGTGCGCCGCGCCGACGGGCGCGAAAAACCGGCCCCGCGCGTGGAGCGCGGAGCCGGTCCCGCCGTCAAAGGTTTGCCGAACGGTCAGCGGGCGATCGCGATTCCCGCGAGGACCGCCCCGAGCACGAGGATCATGATCCCGGTGATCAGGAGCACCTTCTTCGCGTTCTCCTTTCCCCGCTGCGGATCGGTCCACCACGCGTACCGGGCGGGGTCCACGTGGAAGGCGCCCGGCGACGCCTCCACCACGACGCCCTCGCCGACCAGGGTCTTCACCAGCCGGGCGTCGCTCTTCGACAGCACCTGGGCGCGCTCGGGCGTGGTGGCGCCCTCGTCGTGGAGGCGCTGGACCAGCTTCCGCTGCTGCGCCTGCTGGGCGATGACGGCGACCAGGGCGGCTTGCACTGCAACGTTCATCGAGGGGAGATGGGTGCGGCGTGGAGGTTCGCGATCACGATCCGGACTCCGGGAGGATCTGGTCGACGTGGTGGTTGAGGTGGCGCAGGTAGTCGCCGATCAGCCACCCCAGCGTGACCGGCTCGCCGTCGCCCACGCGCAGCATCGTCTCCAGCTTCTCCCGCGGGATGGCGCGGATGACGTGCGACAGGTGGAAGTTGTACGCCTCCCACAGGTCGACCAGCGCCTTCCAGTCGCTCCCCTGGTAATCCTGCGCAGCCACCCAGTGGTCCTGCGCGTAGCCGGGGAAGCTCTGGTCCGGCGCCTCCTGCGCGCGCACGAACCGCTGGTGGTTGTTCGCCGCCGAGTCGATCAGGTGCCCCACGATCTCCTTGGGGCTCCACTTCCCCGGCGCAGGCCGCCGGGCCGCCGTCGCGGGGTCGATCTCGCGGAGCGACTTCGCCGTGGCCCACACGGTCGCCGCAAGCTCGGCGGCGACGGTGGCGACGATGACGTGGTCGTGCGGGACGAGAACGACGAAACGCGAGTCCGTCATCTGCTCACCTCGGTGGATCGATCCGGTACGCCGCGTGTGAGACGATGCGGCGCCCGAAATAGATTCCGATCCACCCTGATCAGCAAGGCGTGGACGCGTGGGATCGGGATCCGCCCGATTGCGGGACAAAGAAATCCTGATTCCGATCCGGAGATTCCGTTGCCGTTGAGCCATCAAGCAGTCATCCAGAGGGCCGGCCGAACCGACCTTGCCTCCCGCGCCACCCTTCGCAGGCCCGTGGAATCCAGCCCGCCGGCGAGAGGCCCGGACGCGGCGGCGACGAGAGAGCCCACCCTCGGCACCGCCGGTCCAGCGAAGAGCCCCGGTCCCAGCGCGGTTCCACCGAATCCTCTCGGGCCGCAGCGGTTGCGGACCGGGCGGCCTCGCCGCTGCCGCGCCCGGGCCTCGCTCTTCGCACAGTAGATCCCACGGCCCTGCCGCCACCCGCGCGGAGGCGAGATCAACGCGGCCGGGCCTCTGGATGACGGCTGAACGACAACAGATCTCAGGACTGGACACATCCTCCGGCAGTTCAGCACTAAGCACTAAGCACTAAGCACTAAGCACTAAGCACTAAGCACTAAGCACTAAGCACTCAACCCTCGGGACTCGCGACTTCCCGGGTCCCGGGCGCCGGCTCCGCCATCGGCGCGGGGCGCCAGGGCTCCTCGCGGCGGTGGAGGCGGCCGGCGCGAACCACGTGGGCCACCGTCTGCGTGTTGCGGATGTCGGCGGAGGGGTCGGCGCGGAGGAGCACCAGGTCCGCCGCCCTGCCGACGGCGACGGTGCCCAGCGAGTCCTCCGCGCCCAGCGCCCGCGCCGCCGTTTGCGTGGCCGCGCGGATCGCCTCCAGCGGCGTCATCCCGGCGCGGCTGACCAGGAGCTGCATCTCCGCGTGGATCCCGGGGATGGTCGTCCCCATCGCGTCCGTCCCGGCGACGACCGGCACCCCGGCGGCGTGGGCGCGCCGCGTGACGCCGGCCGCCCACTCCAGCAGCGGATCCAGCCGCGCCCCGGCCGGGCTCTCCTCGCGCGCCATCCCCCGGAACATCACCAGCAGCGTGGGCTCGAAGAGGGTGCCGCGCGCCTTCATCCGCGCCAGCAGCGAGTCGATGGGCGGTGAATCCGGCGGAAACGCGCGGAAGAGGCGGGCGCGCGCGGTGCGGCTGGCGAGCGTGTCCCCCGCCCCCGCCGCGGCCCAGACCAGCATGTCCGCGTGGCTGACCACGTCCGCGCCGGCGGCGGCCACCTCGTCCGGGCCGCTGGGCGGGACGATGGCGTGCGCCCACACCCGCAGCCCCCGCGCGTGCGCCGCCCGCGCCAGCGCCGCCAGCCGCGCGGGCGCCACGTCGCTGTACACCTTGATCCCCGTGGCCCCCATCGCCCGCGCCTCGTCCACGATGGAGTCGACCTGCGCGTCCGCCGACAGCATGCGGACGCCGGGCGCGCGCCCCGCCGGATGGCCGGCGGACCAGTAGCGGACGCGCGCCGAGTCGTACGTGGCGAACCAGCGCGGCCCCGCCACGACGGCGGAGAAGAAGATGCGCGGCGAGAGCGCCCCGGGATCGCGGGCGCCGCGCGCCAGCTCCGCCACCCGCGCCGTGTTGCCGCCCATGTCGCGCACCGTCGTCACGCCGCCCAGGAGCGCGTAGCGCAGCAGCTCCGCGTGGAGCTCGTCGCGCTCGAAGGTGGCCAGGTGCACGTGCGCGTCGATCAGCCCGGGGATGACGTACATCCCCCGCACCTCGGGCCTCTCCGCATCCCCCGGCACCTCGCCGCCGCCGACCGGGAAGACGGCGGCGATGCGCCCATCCTCGATCAGCACCGTCATCCCCGGACGCGGAGGCGCGCCGGTGCCGTCGATCACCGTCACCCCCTCCAGCGCGATGACACGCGCACCGTCATCCCGCGCTGGCTTCGACGACGCGCTGGAGCACGCCGCCAGCAGCGCCAGCGCGCAGAGGAGCGACGGTCCGCGGCGGAGGGTGGGGCGCATCGGATCTCTCGTGGAGGATGGAGGGGCGGTGACGTCGGGGATGCGTCGGGAGGCGGATCGCGGCGGAGCGGGAGAGGGATCCATAGTACGTCGCCGGCGCCCGCGTGTCACCGGTCGTTCTCCCCACGGAAGAGGGCCCGGTCCACGCGCGCGGACCGGACCCTCTGCTCGACGACGTCAGCCGGGCGGGCGGGCTACTCGATGCGCACCGACACGCGGCCGATGGTGGCCTGGCCGCGGTTGCCGAGCTTGGCCCGCACGTCCTCGCCCTCCGTGTAGGCGCGGGGGACGAAGGTGACGCGGACCGAGTCGTCGCGCCAGCGCTTCAGGGCGCGCAGGCGGGCGTACGCCGGGAGCAGGCTGAGCGTGCGGCTCTGCGGCTGCCGCCCGCGCTCGGTCTGCGGCGAGTGGCCGAAGAAGTCCACGTTCCCCACGTAGTGCGGGCTGGTGTAGGTGGTGTCGCGCGCGTTGTCGGGGAGGTTCACGTACACCTCGTAGTACACCTCGGGCTCGCCCTCCAGGCGGATGTCGTCCAGCACCAGGTTCAGCTGGTTCCCGCGTCCCTCCTGCGTGGGAAAGCGGGCCAGCGCGCGCTGCCCCTCGGCGTCGAACTTGAGGTCCACGCCCGAGGCGGCGGCGCGCAGCTGCACCCCCTGCTGCACCGCGAACGGCGGCGGATCGGGGAGCGGCGGGCGGCGGCGGATGACCTCCACCTCGCGGAGCAGGCGCGGATCCCACGGCGGGATGCGCGTCAGGACGCGCCAGTCGAACCGGTCGACGCGGATGATGGGGAGGCACGAGGTGCTGGCGTAGCGGTACTCCAGCTGCGCCGCCGTGTCCACGACCTGCGCGCCCGTCAGGTTCACCTGCGCGCCCGTCTCATTGTAGAAGGTGAAGGGGGTGGTCATCCAGGCGGAGTCTCCGGTGGGGTTCGCCCGCCCGCCGCCGCTGGCCAGCCACAGCTCCCAGATGCGGTCGATGTTGGCGTGGTGCAGCCAGAAGATGGGGTCCTGCCCCGCCGTCTCGAACGCCGACATCCCCCCGCCCACGCCGGTGTGCACCACCCCGTGCGGAGTGCCGTTGACCGAGCTCGTCATCCCGTTGAAGGCCAGCTGCGTCAGCGCCGCGCCGGGGTCCACGGCGGAGGCGGAGAGGTTGCTCCCGCCGTTGATGGTGGCGCGGCGGCTCGCCGTGTACAGCGGGTTGGAGCCGGCGGCCGGGTTGCGGAACGGGTCCGGCAGGTTGCGCGCGCCGGTGGGCGAGTATCCCCAGTACGGGAGGGAGAAGTTGGGGTCGCCGGACGCGGCGCGGGCGATGCGCTCGAAGTAGTGCAGGTACATCCGGTGCCACGACAGGAAGAACTGCACGTTGTGCTGGCAGGCGTTGGCGATCATCCCGGCCGGCGGCGAGAAGGCGCCGTGGATGTTGGCCTGCGCCAGCCAGCTGGTGGGGTCCGTGGCCGGCCGGCTCTTCATGGTCTGCACCGCGGTGCGGTACGCGACCATCGCGGGGCTGGTGGCGCTCAGGCAGTACACGTTGCGCCGGTAGCGCAACGCCGCCTCGGCGCCGGCGGGCGCGGGCCGGGCGGCCAGCTCGCGCCCCACCCCGGCCAGCTGCGCCCCCTGCATGACGCCCAGGCCGCCCAGGGCGGCCGCGAGCACGAAGTCCCTGCGGCTCATGTCTTCCATGCTACCTCCTCCGACGTGGATAGTGAAGGGGGAACGGGAACTACGGCCACGGACGGGGATCGTGGAGCCCTCGCCCGGGACGGTGGAACCACCGGGAGCGCGCCGGGAGCCGGCGCGGGGAAGGTCGTCGTGGAGGGGAGATGGAGGGACCGCGCGGACGCGCCGGAAGTGGGGCGGGCGCTACGATCGGTGCCGCCCCGCTCCCGGCGGGGTGGCACGGAGTGCGCCGCGTGGAACCGGTCGCGGCGAGCGCCTTCAACCGGTTACAGGCCATCCGATTGCGAGAACAGTCCCGTTTAGAGCGATCGCAGATACGGCGCCGAATGGGACAGGCTTGTACCAGAATTCGCGGCGCGCATGTCCCGCCACCCGCCGCGTAATCGATTGCGAGAGATCGACTTCAGCATCGGATCGACAGCAGAGAGGCCGGCCCCGCGCTCGCGGGACCGGCCTCTTTCACTCGTTCCGGATCTTCTTCGTTCGGCGCCTGCCCGGTTCCGCCGCCCGGTGACCGCGCTGCCCGACGGGCCGGATCAGTCGCGCGGCGCACCCTGGAAGAGGGGCTCCAGGGGGACGTCGCGGGGGCCGTTCTCGTCGCAGACGGCGTAGGTGCCGCCGGGGTACATGGTGACGCCGGCGTGCTCGCCGCGCGCGTTCAGCACGTAGAACTGGATGCTGAAGCTGGGGGTGCCGCGCGCGTTCAGCAGCCGCTTCTCCACCGTGTTCCGGGCGATGCGCCGCAGCCCCTCCATCCCCGCGTCCTTGGGCGACATCCCGCGCCGCAGGCTCTCCACCACCAGGTACGAGGAGAGGTTGTAGAGGTTGGCCTCGCCGCGCCCGGTGGAGCCCGCCGCGCCCACCTCGTTGTCCACGTACAGCCCCGCCCCCAGGACCGGCGAGTCGCCCACCCGGCCGGGGATCTTCCACGCCAGGCCGCTCGTGGTCGTCACGCCGCAGACGTCGCCGCGCGCGTTGACGGCGTTGCAGTTGATGGTGCCGTAGTAGTGCAGCGGATCGATCATCCCCGCCGCCACCATCTCCAGCCCCGCGGCGTGGGCGGCCTCGGCGCGCGTGGCGGGATCCAGGTAGCGCGCGGGATCGACGCGGCGCTTCCACTCCAGCCACAGCCGGCGCGACTCGGGGGTGTTGAGGTCGTCCTCCACCGTGAACCCCATCTGCCGCGCGAACCGCCGCGCGTCGTCTCCCACGATCAGGTGGTGGTCGGTGTTCTCCAGCACCGCCTTGGCCACGGCGGCCGGCGTGCGCACCCCCTCCAGCGCGGCCACGCCCCCGGCGCGCCTGCGCGGCCCGTGCATCACCGAGGCGTCCAGCTGCACCACGCCCTCGGCGTTCGGCAGCCCGCCGAAGCCCACGCTGGTGTCGCCCGGGTCCAGCTCGTTCAGGCTGACGCCCTCAACCACGGCGTCCAGCACGTCGGCGCCCGCCGCCATCCGCGTGAACGCCAGCTGCACCGCCGTCATCGCCCCGCCGTTGCGGTACTGGTTTCCGTTCCCGGAGGCGATGACGACGGGCCGCGCCGCCCCGCGAACGTGCACCGCCGGCGCCCCGGCCAGCGGCATCGGGAGCGCGGCCGCGACCGCCGCGGTGGTGCCGGCGGCGATGAAGTCGCGGCGGGAGATCGAATCGCTCATGGGATCGGCGGGGAGAGGGGTGGGTCGGGAGATGGGGATCGATCGGGATGCGCGACGGAAGCTAAGGCGCCGCGCCTCCGGGCCCAAGGATGTCGATCGATCGCAGCGGACGCGGGCGATGGGGATCGTGATCGACCGCACCGGACGCGCGTGATCGGCTCGCGATCGATCGCGTCGGATGCGCGTGATCGGGATCGTGATCGACCGCACCGGACGCGGATGATCCGGATCGCGATCGATCCATCGCCTTGAGGCGGCGGGAACGTACCCGTAAGTTGGTGCGCGCGCCATCCGAATCCCCCATCGATCCCCATCGCCCGTGAACCTTCCCAGGCCCGGCCCTCCGCGGTCCCCATCCGCCGCGCGGCCGATCTTCCTGCTGCTGATCGCGATCCTGGTCGCCCTCGCCTCACCGGCGGAGGCACAGGAGGGCGCGCCGAAGCCGGTGCTGCGCTGGGGTGGGGACGCGGAGGGCGGGGCGCCGTTCGTGGAGGCGGACCCGGGCGATCCGACGAAGGTGCGCGGGTTCGACGTGGAGATCGCGGAGATGATCGCGCGCGGGCTGGGGCGCGAGCCGCGCTTCGTGCAGGTGTCGTGGGCTTCCATCCCGCAGTCGCTGGAGCGCGGCGACTTCGAGTTGGCGATGTCGGGGATGGAGGACCGGCCGGAGCTGCGCGCGCGCCACGCCGTCACCCTCCCCTACTTCGAGTTCCACGAGGTGCTCGCCGTCCGCCCGGCGGACCGCGATCGCTTCCGCACGATGGCGGACCTGGCGGGGAAGCGCGTGGGGACGCTGGGCGCCACCATGGCGTACGACATCCTCCTCGGGGAGCAGAAGCGCACCGGGCTGTCCCCGTCTCGTACGACGACGACATCCACCCGTACACGGACCTGGTGGCCGGGCGCGTGGACGCGGTGCTGCTGGACAACATCATCGCCGAGCGCTCGCTGACGCGCACCGGCGGCTTCGTCATCCAGCCGCAGCCCGTCGCCACGGGGAGCTACGTCGGCATCTTCGCCAGATCCAACGCCGCGCTCCGCGACTCGGCGAACACGATCCTGCGCGAGCGGATGCGCGACGGTTCGCTGGAGAAGACCTTTCGCGCGTGGGGCGTGTGGAGCGACGCGCAGGCCGCGTACTTCAGGCGCGTGCTGGACGAGGCGCCGCGCACGGGCGGCGCGGCGGCCGCGACGGACGCCGTCGGGTCGACGGGCGGCGTGGGATCGGAGGGCGCGGCTCCGGCGCGCGACCGGTCGGCGCGGGCGTACTTCCCCGCCCTCCTCCGCGCGGCGCTGATCACCCTCGTCCTCTCCTGCCTCGCCATGGCGCTGGCCGTGGCGATGGGGATCGCGATCGCGGCGGGGCGCGTGTACGGGCCGCCGGTGGTGCGCTCGGCGCTGGCGGTGTACGTGGAGGTGGTGCGCGGGACGCCGGTGCTGCTGCAGCTGTTCGTGATCTACTACGGGCTCTCGGGCGTGGTGCGGCTCCCGGCGTTCGTGGCGGCGGTGATCGGCCTGGGCCTCAACTACGCCGCGTACGAGTCGGAGATCTACCGCGCCGCGCTGATGGCCATCCCCCGCCCGCAGCTGGAGGCGGCGCGCACGCTGGGCCTGAGCGAGGGGCAGATCCTGCGGCTGGTGCGCGGCCCGCAGGCGCTCCGCCTCGCCCTGGCGCCCATGACCAACGACTTCGTGGCGCTGCTCAAGGACTCGTCGCTGGTCTCCGTGATCACCGTGGTCGAATTGACGAAGCAGACGGCCATCTGGGCCACCAACGTGGGGAGCTGGGTGGTGCCGGGGATCCTCTGCGCGCTCATGTACCTGGCGCTCTCGCTCCCGCTGTCGCGGGTGGCGCGGCGGCTGGAGCGGCGCTGGAGCGCGGCGTGAGCGGCGCGCTGGTGGTGCGCGGGGTCCGCGCGGAGCGGGGCGGGCGCGAGGTGCTGCGCGGGGTGGACCTCGAGATCGCGCCCGGCGAGGTGTGCGCGCTGATGGGAGTCTCGGGCGCGGGGAAGTCGACGGTGCTGCGCGCGGTGGCGGCGCTGGAGCCGTTCGGCGCGGGGAGCATCGTGGCGGGGGGCTTCGAGCTGCGCCCGGGCCCGCTTCCGCGCGAGTCGCGGCTGCGGGGCTTGAGGAGCAAGGTGGGGATGGTGTTCCAGGCGCACTCGCTCTTCGAGCATTTGACGGCGCTGCAGAACGTGACGCTGGCGCCCGTGCACGCGCTGGGGTGGGCGCGCGGGCGGGCGGAGGCGCGGGCGATGGAGCTGCTGGAGTCGCTGGGGGTGGCGGCGCGCGCGGGCGCCTACCCGCGCCAGCTCTCGGGCGGCGAGGCGCAGCGCGTCGCCATCGCCCGCGCGCTGGCGCCGGACCCCATGGTGCTGCTGATGGACGAGCCCACGTCGGCGCTGGACCCTGCGCGGCGGGGGGCGCTGGGGGATTCGCTGCGCGCGCTGGCGGCGCAGGGCCGCGCGCTCCTGGTGGCCACCCACGACGTGGACTTCGCCCGCGACTACTGCGACCGCGTGGCCGTGCTCTCCGAGGGCGTGCTCGTGGAGCACGGCCCCGCCGCCGGCGTCCTCGCCCGCCCGGCGCATCCGGCGACGCGGGAGCTGCTTCGCGGCGAGGGGGGAACGGCGCGGTAGCGTGCGAATGGCTTCGGTGCGCGCCCGAGGCACCCTCACCCCTCGCGTGATGGTCCGCGAAAACTGCCTCGCGGACGCATCACGCTTTCCCCTCTCCCGATAACGGGAGAGGGGAACACCCTGGCGCTTCGCGCTTTTTGTTCGTCGCTTCTAATCAGTCATTCCAAGGGCCGGCAGCACGATGACCTGCCTCCGCGCCGTCGCCGGCAGGCCCGTGGAATCTAGCCCGCCAGTGAGAGGCCCGGGCGCGGCAGCGGCGAGACAGCCCGCCCTCGGTACCGCCGGGGTGCGGGGCGATGCCCGGCTCCTCCGCGCACGGATGCCGGTTCCGCACCCAGGGAATCGTCGACCTCGGCGGTGTCGCCGCTGCCGCGCCCGGGCCTCGCGCTGCCGCGGCTAGATCCTACGGCCCCGCGGACTTTCGTGAATCCCGCGGCGGACGTTCGGCCGGGCCTCAGGAAGACTGCTTGACGGCAACGGATCAACTGCGACGGATCGACTGCCACTGAACGCGGGATCCGGAATCGGCATCGCACCGGATGCCGAGTGCGCGCGCTTCCCACGGACCTCCGCTACGATGCGTCCGCGGCCGGCGGCGTCCGCACGATGGGTGCGTCCATGTCCTCGAACTCCATGTCGTCGCCCGCGTGGTTGATTCCCTTCGGCAGCAGGTCCACGGACGCCCACACGGCGCGCGGCGACAGGAACTGGAAGCCCGGCGCCGCGTTCCACACCGCCCATCGGTCCTCGTCCTCTTCCATCACCTCCCCGATCTCCCATTCGGCCGCCGTCAGCGCGATGAGCTGCTCGTAGACCTCCAGGGGGGAGCCGGCGGGATGCAGGTCGAACGTGATCTCCCAGTTCTCCGGGATCTTCCAGTACTGCTCCACCTTGCGCGGCGCGACGGTCCCGAAGCCCTCCAGCTCCGGGATGATGCGCCGCATCTCGGCTTCGGCTTCGTCCTGGCTGGCGACCTCCACGAACAGGCGCAGGAGGATGATCGGCTCGGGCATCGCGGGGTTCGCGGCGGGGGCGTGGCAGAAGTTGATGCGGACGCGGGAGACGACATGATGCACGGCACATGTCTCGCGTGAAAGGGCCGCCCGTCGGAAGGGTCGGATTTCCGCGATCAACGCGAGGCAGGATGCCGATGCCGCAACGGTTCCGCCGCACGCTGGGAGCAGTGCTGGCCGCATGCGCGCTCGCTCAGTCGGCGGCGTGCGGCCCGGCGGCCGAGGCGCGCACGCCGGACGATCGGCGGCCGCAAGCGCGCAAGGTGCACACCATCCAGGGGCTCGGCTTCCCCGAGTCGGTCCGCTACGATCCGGACCAGGACGTCTACTTCATCTCCAACATGGCCGGGCCGGGCTCGCTCAAGGACGGCAACGGCTACATCGCGCGCGTCCCCGCCGGCCGGCTCGGCGAGGGCGCCGTCTTCATCCGGGGCGGCAGCAACGGCGCGGTGCTCGACGCGCCCAAGGGGATGGCGATCCACGGCGACACGCTGTGGGTGGCCGACATCGACGTCCTCCGCGGCTTCCACCGCCGGACGGGCGCGCCGCTGGCCACCCTAGACCTGCGATCGCAAAACGCGGTGCTGCTGAACGACGTCGCGGTGGCGCCGGACGGGTCGCTGCGCGTGACGGACACCGGGATCGCCATGACCAACAAGGGCGTGATCCACCGCGGCGGCGACCGCATCTTCGCCATCGGGCCGGGGGGCGCGGTGTCGGTGATGATGGGCGGCGCGGCGCTCGGGCGGCCCAACGGGATCACCTGGGACCCGGACGGGAAGCGCTGGATCGTCGTCTCCTTCGATCACTTCCGCAGCGAGGTGTACGCGATCCGGCCGGGCGAGACGACGAAGACGGTGCTGGCGCGCGGGCTGGGGAAGTTCGACGGCGTGGAGCGATTGGGAGATGGGCGGCTGCTGGTGACGTCGTGGAGCGACTCCAGCCTGCACGTCTTCTCCGGGATGGGGGACCAGCGGGTGATCCGCGACCTCTGGCAGCCGGCGGACCTGGGCGTGGACACCCGCCGCCAGCGCGTCGCCATCCCCCTCGTCCTGCAAGGCCGCGTGGAGATCTGGGAGCTGCCGCCGGCCGAATCCTGATCTGCATCGCCGAAAGACAGGACCGCGGGGGCCCCGATCTCGATCGAGCCCTCCGCGGTTTTCGCATCGAGCTTCGATTCAGCTCTTGAATTCCCGATCGGCCCATCCCGAGGCCGCTCACGCCGAGCCCGTCGCGGCACGAGCTTCCGCGGCCCGAAGGATGATGACTTTCGGAATTTCGAAGGCATCGGGTGGTGATGGAGATCCGGTTTTTTGTCCGAACCTATGCGCTGGATCAATTCGACGGCGATCAGGATCTACCGCAACGATACTCGTTTGGACGGCGATCGGCGTGCACCAGAATGTTTGGAAACGCACAACATTGTGCTTCTCTGCTCGCATGCGAATCCCGTCGAGGATCGGATCCGGCGGCGGCGGGATGCGATGACATCCATTGCGCGGCACCCACTTACGCGATGGCTCATTTCGTACTTCAGGGGATGACCCACCGACCGGGGTCCCGGTACGGATTTTCCCGTTTCCTTCCCCACACGACACGTCTCGCTCCCCGAACGCTCGAGGGACCATGATCGATCCAGGCACGTACCCGGGGTTGGACGAGGAAACGCGCATCGCCCGCCGCCGGCGCGCGCCGCGCCGCGGATGGAACTCGGCGCTGGCCGCGCTGGCGGCGGTGCTGGCGCTCGGCGCGTGCGACGCGGGATCGCTGGTGACCAACGCGCCGGAGACGGAGGCCCGCCGGACGCTGGCGGGGACCGCGACGCTGGCGTGGGTGAGCCCCACCGGGACCACGGCCACCAACCCGGTCACCTTCAAGGCGGACGCCACGAGCGACATCGTCACCATCAAGTACTTCGCGGACGGCACCTTCCTGCTGGGCTCCAGCACCGACCGGGCGAACTTCTTCCCCGTCACCTACAAGTTCAGCGGCGTGGGCGTGCGGCGCATCTACGTGCGCGGCTACAACGCGGCGGGGACGCAGGTGGCGGGCGCGTACAAGGACTTCACCATCCGCGACCTGATCGCCAACGTGCCCTACTTCTTCCAGTACGCCAACACCTACGAGCCCGGCGCCACCTGCGCCAACACCACCATGGCGATGCTGCTGAAGTACTACGGGGCCAGCTACACGCCGGACCAGATCTACACGGAGTTCCGCAAGCTGTCGCAGGACGAGTTCAAGTTCGACACCATCTTCAACAAGCTGGCGGCGCGCGCGGGGCTCAAGCAGCGCATCAAGGTGCACATGGAGACGGGATCGGTGGCGGAGATGGAGGCGGAGCTGAACAAGCAGCGGCCGGTGATCATCCACGGCAAGTTCACCAGCGCCGGCCACGTGATGCTCCTGATCGGCAACGACGGGACCAACTACACGATGAACGACCCCGCCGGCGTGTGGGGGCAGACGCTGTGCAACGGCTCCGCGTACGGCGGCTCGGGCGGCGCCGGGGCGCGGTACGCGCGCGGCATCGTCGGCAAGGCCATCACCACGCCGTGGCAGGGCAGCTGCACCACCTTCGACCCCAACACCGTCCGCTACCACGAGACGTACCTGGTCCCCTGACGAGGCGGCGCACGCGGCACGAAAGGGCCGGCTCCCGCGCGGGAGCCGGCCCTTTCCGCGTCCCGGGCACGCTCGTCGCGGAGACGGCGAATCGCCCGGTGGATGGATGAAGAACGGAGACGGCGGCGAGGGACGGATGACGGAGGAGCGGGCGTTCCAGGAGCACTTCACGGCGCGATGGTCGGACGTCGATGCCAACCGGCACCTGCGCAACACCGTCTTCAGCGAGCTGGCCACGCACACGCGCTTCCGCCTGCTGGAGACGCACGGCTTCGGGCAGAGCGCGTTCGAGTCGCACCGCTTCGGCCCGGTGATGTTCCGCGAGGAGGTGCGCTACCGCCGCGAGGTGCTTTTCGGGGAGACGATGACGGTCAACGTGCTCTTCGCGGGGCTCTCGGCGGATGGATCGCAGTGGCGCGTGCGGCAGGAGGTGATGCGCGCGGACGGGAAGCAGGCGGCGGTGCTCACCATCGACGGCGCCTGGATCCACCGGGACACCCGCAAGCTCGTCCCGCCGCCCCCCGAGCTGCTGGAGATCATCCGCCGCCTCCCCCGCACCAGCGACTTCGAGGAGCTGCGCTCCGTGCTGCGGGGGTAGCGGACTGCCGTCGTTCGCCCATGCGACGGTGCGACGGTGCGTGGCGGTTCGACGGATGGCCCACAATGCCGCGGCGGCCCCTCCCCGACCCTCGCCCGCTGCGCGGTGGGGGAAGAACCGCGTGTGATTCGTTTTCATCAGCCGTATCCGCTGGCTCGAAGGGCGCAGCAGTGCCGCAGCGAACGCATGATTCAGGCATTGATTAAAACGTCTGGAAAGGAACTTGCATTCGGCTCAGCCGCGGAAGCTCGACCGTGCTGGCCCGATCCGTCGCATGTACGTGCGCCGCTGTCATCCACGGCGTCCGGGAGACTGCGCATGGCTGGGTGAGCAGGACGCTTCCCATTCGCGACCATCCATCACTCACGCCGGGAGGATGCCATGAAGCTCAAGCTGCAGCTGGAAGACCTGCGGATCGACAGCTTCGCCACCACGCCGGTGGAGAAGGCCAAGGGAACCGTGTTCGGCGCGCAGTGCACCTGCTACACCCAGTGTACGTGCCCGGGTTGCCCCACCTGCGATGCGTCGTGCAACGGGACATGCGACGGCACCTGCGGGGCTTCGTGCAACGGAACCTGCAACGCCACGGAGTGCGGAACCTGCGGATACTCGTGTGAGTCGTGCAACCGGACGTGCGGTGACTCGTGCTACGACACGTGCATCCTGTACTCGGGATGCGGACCGTACGATTGCGCCTGACCCGCGGGGGGCAACGAGAATCCACGCGACGGGCGGCCACGCGGGGACCCTCAAGGGGTCGGCGTGTCGGAGCCCAGCATGATCGGCATCTGACCAGCATATCCCGGAATCCTGCGGCACCTGGTCTGGGGGCGAAGAGCCACTGCAGCGCATCCCGCTGCCGTGGCTCTATTTGCGAGATCCGGCACCGGCGGACGCGGCGGATCGGTGGCCGGTTGCCCGCGCCGCGCGCCGGGGCGCGGGACATGCACGGGGTGCGGCGCTCCCGCACCAGCGGGGGGGTACGCGGAAACATCACCAGGAGGAACGCATGAGAATCGCTTGCATCATCGCCGCCGCGCTGACCGTCGCGGGCTGCTCCCAGACGCCCAAGGTGGAGACGGATCCCCGGAACGGCCGGGTGGACGTGGACGTAGAGCGGCCCGGCCAGCCGGAGACCTTCAACGCCCGGCTGAGCCCGGTGGGCGGCTCGGGTGTCTCGGGGACCGCGACGGCGCGCGACATGGACGGGTCCACGCACGCCTCCGTCAGCATCAGCGGCGGGCGGAGCGGCGGCGTGCATCCGTGGCACATCCACGAGGGCAAGTGCGGCGACGCCAACCCGCCCATCGTGGGCCCCGCGTCGGCGTATACGCCGCTGACCGTGGGCGGCGGCGGGACGGCGACCGCGCAGGCGCATGTTCCCGTGGAGCTGAACGAGGCGAAGAACTACATCGTCAACGTCCACGCATCGCCCACCAACATGGGCACCATCGTGGCGTGCGGCGACCTGGACGACTGAGGCCGGACGCCGCAGGCTCTCCGGATTCGGAATCACGCGAAGAGCCCGCCGATGACGGGCTCTTCGCATGATCAGCCCTGGTGATGCTCGGCCAGGACGGCCGGGATCACGACGAGCAGCTGAGGACCAGGCCGCGGCCCCACTCGGGCGGCGGCTCGGCGTACGATTCCATCTCCGGCTGCTCGGCGAACGGATCGCGGAGGAGGATGCGCAGCCGCTCGATCTCCGAGAAGTCCTGCTCTTCCTCGGCCTTGCGGATGGCCTGCTCCGCCAGGTAGGTGCGCAGGACGTACTTGGGATTCACCGCGTCCATCCCCGCGCGCCGCTCGGCCGCGACGCTTCCCTCCGCCCGCAGGCGCGCCGCGTAGCGCTCCGCCCACGCGTCCCACGCCTCCCGGTCGTCGAACAGGCCGCGCACTGGATCGTCCGTCCGCTCCCCGTCCGCCGCGTCGTCCCGGAAGCGGCCGAGGAGACGGAAGAAGCGCGTGTAGTCCACGGCGCCTTCGGCGAGCAGGTCGAAGAGGCCGTCCACCAGCTCCTGGTCCTCTTCCCGCGCCTCGCGCAGCCCCAGCCTGGCGCGGAGAAGCTCGCTGTACTCCTCGAACAGCGTCACCTCGTACTCGCCCAGCGCCTCCACCGCCGCATCGCGGCCGATCAGCGGAAGGAGCGCCTGCGCGAGCGCGCTCAGGTTCCACATCCCGATGCTCGGCTGCTGGCCGAAGGCGTAGCGGCCCCCGCTGTCCGAGTGGTTGGGGATGAACTCCGGATCGAAGTCGTCCATGAAGCCGAAGGGGCCGTAGTCCAGCGGCAGCCCCAGGACGGACATGTTGTCGGTGTTCATCACGCCGTGCGTCCAGCCGACGGCCTGCCACTGGGCAATCAGCCGCGCCGTGCGCACCACCACCTCGGTGAAGAAGCGGGCGTGCGCGTCCTCCTCGCCGGCGAGATGCGGAAAGTGCTCGGCGACCACGTAGTCGGCCAGCGTGCGCAGATGATCGATCTGCCCGCGCGCCGCGAACACCTCGAACGAGCCGAAGCGCACGTGGCTGGGCGCCAGCCGCACCAGCGTGGCCGCCGTCTCCATCCGCTCGCGCCGCACCGGCTCCCCGCTCCCGACGATGCACAGCGATCGCGTGGTGGGGATGCCCAGCCCGTGCATGGCCTCGCCGCACAGGTACTCGCGGATGGTGGAGCGCAGCACCGCGCGCCCGTCGAACCCGCGCGAGAACGGCGTTGGGCCGCCGCCCTTGAGGTGCAGGTCCCACCGCCCGTCCGGCCCCCTCGCCTCGCCCAGCAGGATGGCGCGCCCGTCCCCCAGCTGCGGCACCCACCCGCCGAACTGGTGGCCCGCGTACAGCATGGCGACCGGCTCCGCCCCGGGAATCGGCGCGTTCCCGCTGAACGCCTCCACCCAGAACGGCGAATCCGCCTCGGCCGCGTCGATGCCGAGCAGCGCCGCCGCGTCGGGGTTCCACGCCACCGGCCGCGGCGCCAGCAGCGGAGTGGGCTCCACGCGCCGCCCGAACTCCGGCCCGAGCCGCGCATACGTGTTGTCGAACGGGAGATGACGAAGATCGGCCACGGCGCCTTCGGGGTTCGGGAGAAATCGATCGAGGGGCGATCCAAACGGAAGACCCGTGCCCGCAAGTGGTTCATCGCGCCATAGATAAGCAGATCGGGGCGATGCGCGATGCACCGCCCCGATCTTCCTCGTCCTCGATCCGCCGATCCATCCGTTCAGTCCGTCCGCCGCGACGAACCACGCGATCGCCCCACTCTGTCATTCTGAGGCCGGCCGCCGGAGCTCATTCGCCCGCATGAAGATCCGCAGGCCGAAGGATCTATCGCCGGCCTTGCGACCGACTCGCGGCCTGCATCGGACTCAGTCCAGCCACTGCATCCGCGGCACGGTCGCGGGCTCGCGGAAGACGCCGTTGCCGAGGAACGACCACGCATTCAGCTCGTTGAGCGAGCCGTAGAAGTAGAACGAGAATCCGTTCACCCCGCGCTGCCGGCCGATGCGCACCTGCCTGGCCATCTCCTCCGCCCCCAGCCCGGCGAGGATGCCGGCGTAGACGTGGCGCCCGCTGGGGCGCATCCCCGCCACGTGGTCGGCCACCATGCAGTCCCAGTCGGGGTTGGGCTCCTGCCCGCTGCGGCGCGGACGGTACGAGCACCGCTCCTCCGCCACGTAGAAGTAGCTCATCGGCACCGCCACGTCGAGGTAGCCGCCCCGCGCCCACTCCCACGTGTCCTGGTAGAACTGCCCCACGCCGCTGGACGACGGCCACCCGAAGCGCGCGCGGTCGTAGATGGGCCACACCGCCGCCGAGAGCGGGACGCGGCGGACGGCGTTGATGCTGTCGTGCGTCTCGCGGACCGTGGCGTTGACCAGCTCGCGCCGGAACCGCGCCCAGTCCTGGGGATTCGCCGCCGGGTCGCGCCCGAACTGGGCCAGCGCGGCGCGGTCCCACCCGAAGTCGGAGCCCGGGTAGCGGATGCGGTCCAGGTGCACGCCGTCCACGTCGTAGCGACGCACCACGTCGGCGGCCACGCGGGCCAGGTGCGTGCGGACGCCGGCATGCGCGGGCGAGAGGTAGACGTACTCGTCGCCGTTGGGGCACGCCATGGGGCGGCCGGCGCGGGTGTGCATGGCCCACTCGGGGTGGTCCACCAGCACGTGGTTGGGCTGCCCCGGCTCACTGGGCCGCAGCGCGCGGCAGCCGGCCGCCGACGTCGACTCCCACCCCGACAGCCCGTTCATCCACGCGTGCAGCTGCAGCCCGCGCGAGTGCGCCTCGCGGACGGCCACCTCCAGCGGGTCCCAGGTGGGCGTGCCCCCCGGCCGGTCGCACAGCCGCGCCGAGCACGGGTTCAGCTTCGACCGGTAGCGCGCGTCCCAGGGGCCGCTCACCTGGAAGTAGACGATGTTGAAGTTGGCGCGCCGCGCGTTCTCCATCACCTGCCGGATGGTGGCCGCCGACCCGTAGTCCCACCGGTTCACCCAGATCGCCCGCCCCTCCTCCATCGCCGCCGCCGGCCGCTCCGCCGACTCCGGCGCCGCCGCGAACGCCGGCGCGACGAGGCTCGGCGAGGCTAGTGCCTGCGCGTCCACCGGCGGGGTGCCCTCCGGACGGAGCGCCGTCCCCGCCACCGCGGCGCCGAGGATCAGCACCGGCACGGAGGTAAGCAAGGCGCGTCTGGTTCTCTGGTTCATGCGCAGCAAGATCGTTCGGCCGGGCCCGCTGGGGCGCCGGCGTGTGTGCATCTCAGGAGTCCGCGAGCGGACGCGTGCGTCGGGATGGCCCTGCGTATCCAAAGCAGGGTCATGAAGTTCCATGGGCCCGGCTCAAACCGTCAATCGAGTGGAAGCGGCGCTTTGGCGCAACAGGCAGTCCAGCGGCACATCTGCCGGGTTACGTGAGCTAAATCCCGCTATAAACCATTTAGCCATGAACGCATGGCGAGATAATCGTGGAGCTGGATTTGGTGTTTGTTCCGTCGCTGAAATTCCTGCGCGCCCGAGGTAAAGAAAGAACTGGTAACAACGACACCTGCTGTCGCCTTCTCGCTATTAACAACGCCATGAAGCGAGCGAACGATTTCAACCCCAACTTTGTTGGGCGGCGTGTACCGTTTGCATTCAACAAGATACAGGAAATGGCCGAGAGTATCTTTTTTTGCAGCATACATGTCAAAGCCACCGTCGTTCGATGCTGGCGTTAACGTTACCTCATACCCATGCCGGGAAAGCAACTCAGCGACTACCTCCTCAAATTTTCGCGATGGAATCGAGCGAATCAGATCCGGTTCCCGACTAAGTATCTGTAGCAATTGTGCGTTTACCGTAGAGACATCAACGATAATCCGCGACTCAGCCTTGCTCTCCACCCGTAGAGGTTCGCCATTAAGCCCTACAAGTCCGGGCCGGTCAAAGTCAGACAATAGCGCAAACAACTCGGGAGCTATGAGAGTGCCGTTCCGGAGAAGTGCAGCCACCATTTGTAACGCTAATGGGTGACCCGAAACCATCTGCACCAGAGACTCGGCACTTGCATTGTCGAGCGAAGCACCAAGTTGCTCCAACAATGTTGTCGCCTCAGTGCTCCGAAGGCCGCTTAACGTAATCGTGACCTGCCGATCCGGATCAATTGGTATCGGCGATCGACTGGTGATCAGAAAATCAAGATCTCTCTCTCGCTCCTGAAGAATCTGAACAACAGACGCAAATCGATGAGCACTGGAGCGGTCATGAATCTCATCCACACCGTCAACGATTATAAGCTGTTGGCCTGGGCCCTGTAGATCTGTAACGGCATTATAAAGGCTATCGAAAAACTCCGGAACTCGCCCTAACACAGTGACAACACCTCCCGGGTGAGATGAATCCCGTTCGCTATACATACGCGCGAGGGCGCTCTTTCCTGTTCCGCCGGCTCCGCACACGTTTACTATTCGCGCACCGCGTTGGAATGCGGATGAAATTGAGTAAAGTTCCGCTTCACGTCCGACAAAAACGTCTCGTTCAAATGGTCCCGAGCCTGAATAAATCGGGGTGCTCATCAATGCACTTAGCAGGTTGGAGAATCGCAGGACGGGGTGTACCAGGCGACAATAGGTGAAATCACCGCGACACCGCAATCCCCCACGGCCGCTGACCCACGCGGATGCTCCCCACCACGCGGTTCGTGCGCGTATCGACAACCGAAATATCGTTCGACAGGCCGTTGGCGGTGTAGAGCCAGCGGCCGTCGGCGCTCAGGGCGATGCCCCAGGGGCGTCGGCCGACGGGGATGCGGCCGACCACGCGCAGGGTGCGCGCGTCGATGACGGAGACGGCGCTGGTCAGGCCATTGGCGACGTAGACGCGGGCGCCGTCGGCGGAGGCGACCACGCCCACGGGCTTCCCTTCCCCGCGCTCCAGCTCCACCGTCTCGATCACCTCGTGCGTCGCCACGTCGATCACGGAGAGCGAGCCGCTGATCTCGTTGGTGACGTAGGCGCGGCGGCCGTCGCGGGAGAAGGCGGCGGCGCGCGGACGCACGTCCACCAGGAACGAGGCCGCCACGCGGTTGGCGCGCGTGTCGATCACCGAGACGGTGTTGCTGGTCTCCGCCGTCACGTACACCCATCGCCCGTCCGGGCTCACGGCCACGCCCTCGGGCTCGATCCCCACCACCAGCGTGGCCAGCACGCGGCCGGTGCGCAGGTCGGTGGCGCTCGCGGTGCCCGCGTCCTCGTTCGATGAATACAGGCGCAGCCCGTCCGGCGTCACGCCGAACTGCTCGGGATCGGTGCCGGAGGCGTAGCGCGCCACCACGCGGCGGGTGGCGACGTCGATCACGGCGATGGCGTCTCCCCCGCCCCGCACGTTCGGCCGGTCGTCGCTGAGCGCCACGTACACGCGCCGCACGTCCGGCGACAGCTGGATCCCCCGCGGCCGCTCGCCCAGGGGAATCGTCGCCACCACGCGCCGCGCCGCCGGATCGACCACGGAGACGGTGCGCGACCCCTCGTTGCTGACGAAGAGCAGCGGAGCGCGCTGGGCCATCGCCGGCCGCGCGAGCGCGAGAAGCGCGGCGGCGAACATGGTCATCGCGCGGAAGCTGGATCGTGTCATCGAGCGCGTCGGTTCCGCATGGGAGATGGAGATCTTCCGGGATTCCACGGTTGATCGTGCACTCGAGCCCGGCAATCCCGCGCGAACGCCTGCCCATCGACCTCCACCGGAACGGGGGAGGTGGCGGCTCTCGGGCCGCCGGAGGGGGCGCCGCGACCGCGGACATGCGCTGCCGCACGGGGAAGGCGCATCAGACCGGGTTCAATCGGACTGCCCGCGGCCTTTCGCGGAGTCCGGAGGCGGATCGTCCGACTGCTTCGGGACGGCGGTGGGCGCGGGCTGCGGCGCCACGGGGAGCGCGGGGCCGGCGCGGCCGATGGCGGCGCAGGTTTCCGGGCGGCCGCCGCGGCCGTAGACCACCACGTGCGGCTGCTTCGTCAGCGAGTCGATGGGGAGGGAGACGTCGCTCGACGCCCGCCCCGTGCCCAGCGAGTCGGCGGTGACGGGGTGGAGCGAGGCGATGGTGCTCCCCGCGCCCGCGCAGCTGCCCTGGCGCACCGCGCCCTCGTACGTGGCGCCCGCGACGGCCCGCGCGAGATCGACGGAGATGGAGGTCGATTTGCCGACGGCCTTCGCCTCGCCGCTCCCCCGCGCGGTCGATCGGCCGAGGGGGTCGAGGAAGAGGGGGATGGTGACCTGCGGCGGGGCGGGCTTCGCGGCCGTGTCCGCGGGGTCGGCGATGACGGGCGCGGGCGTGGCGGCGGTGTCGTCGGCCGAGGTGGAGGTCTTGTCGATGCTGGCGGTGTAGTCCCGCGGCGTCCGGTCCTCGTCGCCGCAGGCGGCGAGGGCGATCAGCGCCGCGAGCAGTGCCGTGCGTGGCCTCATCTCGTTCCCTCCCCCATCGTTGCGCACCGCGTGGCGGACGCGTCGGCGCCCAGCCGGTCCAGCAGGTCGCGCGAGGAGCCGTCCTCCCCCCGCCGCTCCGGCACCTCGCCGACGACGCGCGCGGCGCCATCAGTCGATCGAGCGACCAGGTAGAGCGGCTGGCGAAGCTGGCGGTCCCACGCGCGGAAGGAGAGCGGCCACCCCTTGTGCCCGTCCATCTGCGTGGCGCCGCGCTCCAGGTACGCCCGCAACGCCATCGGATCGATCGAGCGCGCGCGGAGCGATGCCTCCCAGAGCGCCTTCACCGCCATCCACCCCGCCCACGCCGCCCCGTCCATCTCCCCGCCGAACCGCGCGCGGAACCGGCCGTTCAGCTGCGCCGCGCCGAAGCGCTCCAGCGACGGATGCCAGAGCACCGCCGCCGCATCCGCCGATCCTCCCGAACGAGCGGCCAGCGCGGCGGCGTACATCGCCTCGCTCGCCTCCACGTGGAAGACATTGCGCCGGCACTCCGCGCCCCGCAGCGCATCCGCCCGCGACCCCGCGTTGACGAAGAGGATCCCCGCCGCGTCCGCCCGCGCCCCCATCTCCCGCGCCGACTCGTCGCCCCCCGCGCCGATCACCGCCGCCACGCGCTCCCGGCGGATCACGCGATCCACATCTCCCGACACCGGCAGCAGCTCGATGGCGCGGTCCATCAGCGCTCCGGTGCGCGCCGCCTCCTCCACGCCGAGCGCCACTCCCCGCGCCACCCCCGACGCGGCTACTTCCGGCGGAGCGGCAAGGGCGATTTTCAGCGTTTCGCGAGTGCGCGCGCGCGTCCAGATTGAGGGAGCGAACCCGCCGGCCAGCAGCAAGGTGCTCCCGCGCATCGCCTTACGGAGAAATTCGCGCCTTCCCAGCGCCGTTGCTGGCATCCGCGTTGTCGAAGGTGTGTCCAAAGCGTGCGGGCCGCGCCGCATCGCCCGCTCGTTGCAGCCGTCCGGATTTCGCAAGAGCAGGGCCAGATCGGGCACAAAAGGTGCAAAAAGGAGCAGAGTAGATGGTTTGTGCACTTTCCGGCTCCCGTGACGCGGGCTCCACCGCGAACACGGCCGGTTTTCGCGTGGCGCGGACGGGAGATGCCCGGGCCGCGCGACGAGACCTCCACTCGCACCGCCTACGAGCGACGTGCTGCTCCACCCCGCGGGAAGCGTGATCGCCAACCGAAGCGCAAACGGGCTTCGACCGGCCGCGCGCGCGCTCCAGCTCCTCTGCTTCTGTAGCGTGGCGCTGGCCGCGCCGGCCTGCTCGCGTGGCGACGCCGCCGCCGCGCCCGCGGGCTCCGCGCTGGCCCAGCGCCGCGCCATGGGCCTCTCCCGCGCCGCCCTCCCGGAAGACGGGGAGTGGCACGTCCCCGCCAAGGACTACCAGAGCACGCGCTTCAGCGGCCTGGACCAGATCACCACAGCGAACGTCGGCCGGCTGCGCGCGGCGTGGACCTTCTCCACCGGCGTCCGCCGCGGGCACGAGGCCGCGCCGCTGGTGGTGGGGAGCACGATGTTCATCGTATCCCCCTTCCCCAACCAGCTCTTCGCGCTCGACCTGGAGAACGGCGGCGCGCTCAAGTGGGTGTACGCGCCGCCCCTCCAGCGCGCGGCGCAGGGGGTGGCCTGCTGCGACGTGGTCAACCGCGGCGCGGCGTACGCGGACGGCCGGGTCTTCTTCAACACCCTGGACGACCAGACCGTCGCCGTGGACGCCGAGACGGGCGCGGAGATCTGGCGGGCGCGGCTGGGCGACATCAACCGCGGCGAGACCATGACCATGGCGCCGCTGGTGGTGAAGGGGAAGGTACTGGTGGGGAACGCGGGCGGGGAGATGGGGGTGCGCGGCTGGCTGACGGCGCTGGACGCGGCGAGCGGGCGGGTGGCCTGGCGCGCCTACAGCACCGGCCCCGACCGCGACGTGCTGATCGGCCCCGGGTTCAAGCCGTTCTACGCGCAGGACCGCGGCAAGGACCTGGGGATGCGGACGTGGCCGGCGAACGCGTGGCAGTCCGGCGGCGGCACGGTGTGGGGATGGATCAGCTACGATCCCGATCTCGACCTGATCTACTACGGCACCGGCAACCCCGGGCCCTGGAACCCCGAGCAGCGCCCGGGCGACAACAAGTGGACCGCGGGCGTCTTCGCGCGTGATCCGGACACGGGGGAGGCGCGCTGGTTCTACCAGTGGAGCCCGCACGACGTCCACGACTACGACGGCGTCAACGAGAACGTGCTGCTCGACCTCCCCATCGGCGGGCGGATGCGGAAGACGCTCGTCCGCGCCGAGCGCAACGGCTACATGTACGTGCTGGACCGCGCCACGGGCCAGGTGCTCTCCGCCGACCCGTTCGTGCACGTCACCTCGTCGCACGGGGTCGATCTCAAGTCCGGCGCGTACCTGCCGAACCAGGCGACGTATCCGCACGTGGCGCGGGTGGTGCGCGACATCTGCCCCGCGGCGCCGGGGGCCAAGGACTGGCAGCCCACCGCGTTCTCCCCCCGCACCGGCCTCCTCTACGTCCCCCACAACAACCTGTGCATGGACGTGGAGTCGGTGGAAGCCAACTACATCGCCGGCACGCCCTACGTGGGGATGAACGTGGTGATGCACGCCGGCCCCGGCGGCCACCGCGGCGAGCTCACCGCGTGGGACCCGGTGCGCCGCCGCGCCGCCTGGAAGGTGCGCGAGCGCTTCCCCGTGTGGAGCGGCGCGCTGGCGACGGCGGGGGACGTGGTGTTCTACGGGACCATGGAGGGGTGGTTCAAGGCGCTGGACGCGCGCACCGGCCGCCTCCTCTGGCAGTTCAGGACGGAGTCGGGGATCATCGGACAGCCCATCAGCTACCGCGGGCCGGACGGGAAGCAGTACGTGGCCGTCCTCTCCGGCGTGGGCGGGTGGCCGGGCGCCGTCGTCGCGGGGATGGCGAACCCCGCGGACTCCACCGTCGCGCTGGGCTTCAACGGCGCCATGCGGGACCTGCCGTCGGCGACCGGCCGCGGGGGTACTCTCTACGTCTTCGCGCTGCCATGAAAACCACGGGTGCGAAGGTGCGGGGGTGCGAAGGTGCGAACGTGCGGTCGCGCTTCGGCGGTCGTCGGCGCGGGCGCGTCGGCATCGTCGCGGGCGCGATCCTGTCGGCGGCGATCGTGCTCGCGGGGTGCGCGGACTGGGGCGGGATGTCGGGGGAGCGGGGGGCGAGGGAGCGGACGCCGGAGACGCGGTGGCCGGCGCTCACCACCTCGTTCGCGGCGACGCCGCGGAACGCTCCGGTGGCGGAGGACGGGCAGTGGGTCATGCCCGCGCGCGACTACGCCAGCACGCGCTTCAGCGGGCTGAGCGAGATCAGCTCGCGGAACGTGGGCGGGCTGCAGCTCGCCTGGACCTTCTCGGACGGGAACTTCTACGGGCACGAGGGGGCGCCTCTCGTCGTGGGGAGCACGCTCTACTGGGTGAGCCCGTTCCCCAACCAGCTCTTCGCGCTCGACCTGACGAAGCCCGGCGCGCCGGTGAAGTGGACGTACAAACCGCCGGTGCAGATCGCGGCGCAGGGGGTGGCCTGCTGCGACAAGGTCAACCGCGGAGCGGCCTACGCGGACGGGCGCATCTTCTTCAACACCCTCGACAACCAGGTGGTGGCGGTGGACGCGGCCACGGGGGCGGAGGCGTGGCGGGTGCGCATCGGCGACATCAACCGCGGCGAGACCATGACCATGGCGCCGCTGGTGGTGAAGGGGAAGGTGCTGGTGGGCAACAGCGGCGGGGAGATGGGGGTGCGCGGGTGGCTCACGGCGCTGGACGCGGCGACGGGGCGCATCGCCTGGCGCGCCTACAGCACCGGGCCGGACGCGGACGTGCTGATCGGCCCCGGCTTCCATCCGTTCTATGCGCAGGACCGCGGGAAGGACCTGGGCGTGACCACGTGGCCGCCGGGGGCGTGGGAGGCGGGCGGCGGGACGGTGTGGGGGTGGATCAGCTACGATCCCGCGCTCGACCTGGTCTACTACGGCACGGGGAACCCGGGGCCGTGGAATCCCGAGCAGCGGCCGGGCGACAACAAGTGGACCGCCGGGATCTTCGCCCGCGATCCGGACACGGGGGAGGCGCGCTGGTTCTACCAGTGGAGCCCGCACGACGTGCACGACTACGACGGCGTCAACGAGAACCTCCTCCTCGATCTGCCCATCGGCGGGCGGACGGTGAAGGCGCTGGTCCGGGCGGAGCGCAACGGCCACGTCTACGTGATGGACCGCGCCACCGGGCAGGTGCTCTCCGCCGACCCGTTCGTGCACGTCACCTCGTCCAAGGGGGTCGATCTCCGGACGGGGACGTACCTGCCGACGCCGGAGACGGCGCCGCGCGTGGGGACCGTCGTCCGCAACATCTGCCCCGCCGCGCCGGGCGCCAAGGACTGGCAGCCGATGGCGTTCTCGCCGCGCACCGGCCTCCTCTACATCCCGCACAACAACCTGTGCATGGACTACGAGGCCGTGGAGGCCAACTACATCGCGGGAACGCCGTACGTGGGCGCCAACGTGGTCATGCACGCCGGCCCCGGCGGCCACCGCGGCGAGCTCACCGCGTGGGACCCGGTGCGGCGGCGCCCCGCGTGGAAGATCCGCGAGCGCTTCCCCGTCTGGAGCGGCGCCCTGGCCACGGCCGGCGACGTGGTGTTCTACGGGACCATGGACCGCTGGTTCAGGGCCGTCGATGCATCCACGGGGAAGATCCTCTGGCAGTTCCGCACCGCCTCGGGGATCATCGGCCAGCCGATCACCTTCCGCGGGCCGGACGGCAAGCAGTACGTGGCCATCTTCGACGGCGTGGGCGGGTGGCCCGGCGCCATCGTCTCCGGCGACCTGTCGACCGAAGACCCCACCGCCGCCCTCGGCTTCGCGGGGGCGATGCGGGATCTTCCGCAACACACGGAAAAGGGCGGGACCCTCTACGTCTTCGCGCTGCCATGAAAGCCACGGGTGCGAAGGTGCGGGGGTGCGAGGGTGCGCGGGGGCGATCGGCAGATCGTGCGCGTCGATGGTCGATCGTCGGTGGATCGGGAGATCGATTGCGTCGATGGTCGATCGTCGGTGGATCGGGGGATCGTCCGCGTCTACAGATGCTTCTCGGCGGATCGGGAGATCGATCGCGCCGATGGATGGTTGTCGGCGGGATGATGATGGCGACCGCGATCGGGGGATGCGGGGAGTCGCGGGCGGCGGTGGGGGATGGGCCGGTGGTGGATTCGCTGCGGACTTCAATCGCGCCGCTGCGCGCGGAGGCGCCGAAGCGGGACGCGAGCGTGCTGCGGGTGTGCGCGGATCCCAACAACCTCCCGTTCTCCAACGAGAAGGGCGAGGGGTTCGAGAACCGGCTGGCGGAGATGCTGGCGGGCGAGATGGGGCGGAAGGTGGAGTACACCTGGTGGGCGCAGCGTCGCGGCTTCATCCGCAACACCCTGCGCGCCGGGGAGTGCGACCTGATCGCCGGCATCCCCAGCTCCATGGAGATGGTGCTCGCCACGCGGCCCTACTATCGGTCCACCTACGTCTTCGTCTACCGCAAGGACGCGGACTTCGAGGTGCGCTCCTTCGACGACCCGATCCTGCGCAGGCTGAAGATCGGCGTGCACCTGGTGGGGGACGACGGGGCCAACACGCCTCCGGCGCACGCGCTCTCCACGCGCGGCATCGTCGGAAACCTGCGCGGCTACACGCTCTACGGCGACTACTCCACGCCCAACCCGCCGGCCCGCATCCTGGACGCGCTGGTGGACGGGGAGATCGACGTCGCCATCGTCTGGGGCCCGCTCGCGGGCTACTTCGCGCCGAAGCAGCGGGTGCCGCTGGAGATCGTCCCCGTATCGCCCCAGGTGGACGTGCCGTTCCTCCCCTTCGTCTACGACATCTCCATGGGCGTCCGCCGCGACGACTCCGCGCTCAAGTACGAGGTGGAGCGGATCCTCACGCGGAAGCGCGCCGAGGTCGACGCCATCCTCGCCGAGTACGGCGTCCCCCGTGTCGGTCCGAAGCACCGCAACGCCTCCCGAGGCGACGAATGATAAAGCGCACGCTCGCACGTTCGCACCTTCGCACTCTCGCACTCGCCGTCCTCCTGACCGCGTGCGAGCGGGAGCAGCGCGGCTACCGCGACATCCCGCCCGGCGCCACCGCCTTCCCCGCCGTGCAGACGTCGGAATTGCAGGCGGGGCCGAAGTCGACGGACCCGTCGGCGGGGGCGTACCAGGAGAACCGCTGGGCGGTCAGCGAGGGGCAGACCTTCTACGCGCAGTACAACTGCGGCGGCTGCCACGCCCCGGGGGGCGGCGGGGGGATGGGGCCGCCGCTCAACGACGACGAGTGGATCTACGGGAGCGATCCCGAGAACGTCTTCGCCACCATCGTGGAGGGGCGGCCGAACGGGATGCCGTCGTTCCGCGGAAAGATCGACAACGGGCAGCTCTGGCAACTCGTCGCCTACGTGCGGACGATGAGCGGGCTCACGCCGCCGGACGTCTGGCCCGCGCGCTCGGACCACATGCAGGAGTCGCGTCCGGCCACCGACGCCCTCCCCCAGCGCCAGCTCCCGTGAGCACCGCGATGCATCCGCTCCGCGCCCTCGGCCGAGCTTCCGTCCCCGCGGCGGCGATGCTCGTCGTGGGCGGCTGCGGGCAGGCCATGTCCGCCGTGAACCCGGCCGGGCCGCAGGCGGAGCGCATCAGCGACCTGACGTGGTATCTCACCATCACCGGATCCGCCGTCTTCCTGGTCGTCCTCGGCTTCCTGGCCTACGCCGTCCGGCGGGGGCGGCGGCGGACGGAGAGCGCGGAGGGGCCGGAGGCGGACCGGGCCATGGCGCGCTGGGTGGGCGGCGCCGTGGGCGTGACGACGCTGATCCTGCTCACGACGCTGGTCTACAACTTCGCCACCGGCCGCGCGCTGGCCGACTTCGCCGACCCCGACGCGCTCACCATCCGCGTCACCGGCCACCAGTGGTGGTGGGACGTGCAGTACGTCGACCGCGCCCCCAGCCGCCGGCTGACGACCGCGAACGAGATCCACGTCCCCGTCGGCCGGCGGATTCGCCTGGAGGTGCAGTCGCGCGACGTGATCCACTCGTTCTGGGCGCCCAACCTGCACGGCAAGGTGGACGTGATCCCCGGCTACGGCGGGAGCACCGCCTTCCGCGCGGACCGCCCCGGCGTCTACCACGGCCGCTGCGCCGAGTTCTGCGGGCTCCAGCACGCCAGGATGGATTTCCTGGTCATCGCGGAGCCCGAGGAGCAGTTCGCCGCCTGGTTCGAGGCGCAGCTGAAGAGCTCGGCGCCGCCGGGCGATGCCGTTCAGCAGAAGGGGCAGCAGGTGTTCCTGTCCAAGGGATGCCCCCTATGCCACGCCGTCCGCGGGACGCAGGCCAACAGCCGCGTCGGTCCGGACCTGACGCACCTCGCCAGCCGCAGGACGATCGCCGCCGGGACGCTGCCCAACACGCGCGGGCACCTGGGCGGCTGGGTGCTGGACCCGCAGAAGATCAAGCCGGGAGCGAAGATGCCGCCCAACCCGCTGGCCGCGGACGAGCTGCACGCGCTGCTCGGCTACCTCCAGAGCCTGAAGTGAGGCCCATGTCGGCGACCACCGGAGAGCAGGCGGGCGCGGGGCTGCTGGACGCCGCGGGGCGCGCCGAGCTGGAGCGCACCTGGGCGGCCCGCCCCGGGCTGTGGGGATGGCTGACCTCCACGGACCACAAGTCCGTCGCCACGCGCTACGTGGCCACGGCGTTCCTCTTCTTCCTCCTGGGCGGCCTGGAGGCGATGGTGATGCGGGTGCAGCTCGCGCGTCCGGAGAACGGGCTGGTGGACCCGGACCGGTATGCCCAGCTGTTCACCATGCACGGCACCACCATGATGTTCCTCTTCGGGGTGCCGGTGCAGCTGGCGGTGGCGACGTACCTGGTCCCGCTGATGGTGGGGACGCGCAACGTGGCCTTCCCGCGGCTGAACGCCTTCGGATTCTGGACGTACCTGATCGGCGGGCTCCTCCTCTACGGCGGCTTCGTCCTGAACACCGGGCCGGACGCCGGGTGGTTCAGCTACGTCCCCCTCTCCGGGCCCCAGTACTCCCCGGGGAAGCGGGTGGACGTGTGGGCGCAGACGGTGACGTTCACCGAGATCGCGGCGCTGGTGGCGGCGGTGGAGATGATCGTCACCATCCTCAAGCAGCGCGCGCCGGGGATGTCGCTCAACCGGATGCCGCTGTACGTCTGGGCCGTCCTGGTCACCTCGTTCGTCGTCCTCTTCGCCATGCCCTCGGTGGCGCTGGCGAGCATGATGCTGGCCTTCGACCGGCTGGTGGGCACGCACTTCTTCAACCCGGCGGAGGGGGGCGATCCGCTCCTCTGGCAGCACCTCTTCTGGTTCTTCGGGCATCCGGAAGTCTACATCATGTTCATCCCGGCCACCGGGTTCGTCTCCGAGATCATCCCCGTGTTCGCGCGGCGGAAGATGTTCGGGCACACGGCGCTGGTGCTCTCGCTGGTGGCGACGGGGTTCCTGGCGTTCGGGCTGTGGGTGCACCACATGTTCACCACGGGGCTCCCGCAGCTGGGGCAGAGCTTCTTCACCGCGGCGTCCATGATGATCGCCATCCCCAACGGGGTGCAGATCTTCTGCTGGATCGCCACGCTGTGGGCGGGGCGGCCTCGCTTCGCCACGCCGCTGCTGTTCGTGCTGGGGTTCGTCTTCCTCTTCGTGCTGGGCGGGATCACGGGGGTGATGGTGGCGTCGATCCCCTTCGACCAGCAGGCGCACGACACGCACTTCATCGTGGCGCACCTCCACTACGTGCAGCTGGGCGGCTTCGTCTTCCCGCTCTTCGGCGCCTTCTACTTCTGGTTCCCCAAGGTGACGGGGCGGATGCTGTCGGAGACGCTGGGGAGGTGGAACTTCTGGCTCTTCTTCGCGGGCGTGAACGTCACCTTCTTCCCCCTGCACTTCCTGGGGCTGATGGGGATGACCCGCCGCGTCTACACCTACCACCCCGAGACCGGGTGGGGGGCGCTGAACCTGCTGGCCACCGTGGGCGCCTTCATGATCGCGGCGAGCGTGCTGGTCTTCCTGGCCAACGTCTTCCGCTCCCTGCGATCGGGGGCCGTGGCGGGGGATGATCCGTGGGGGGCGCACACGCTGGAGTGGGAGACGCCGTCGCCGCCGCCGCCCTACAACTTCCTGCACATCCCCATCGTCCAGGGGCTGTACGCGCTCTGGGAGCGGACGGCGGACCGGCCGGTGGTGACGGGGATGATCACCCACCGCCGCGAGATCCTGCTGACCACCGTCCTGGACGCCGAGCCGGACGTCCGCTACCAGCACCCGGGCCCGTCCATCGCGCCGCTGCTGGCGGCGCTGGCGGTGGGGGTGACGTTCATCGGGGGGATCTTCACCACCTGGGCGTTCGTCGTGGGCCCGGTGCTCCTCTTCCCGGCGCTGATGCTGTGGATGTGGAAGCAGAGCCCGCCGGCCGAGCCGCTCACCGAGTCGGAGCAGCCCGCATGAGCGAGCGGAGATCCACCGTCGACGTCTCGGGGCTCACCACGGTCCCGTTCGGCCACCGCAGCCTGCTGTGGTGGGGGAGCCTGGGCTTCGCGGTCATCGAGGGCTTCACCCTCCTGCTGATGATCGCCAGCTACTTCTACCTGCGGACGAACGAGCTCGACTGGCCCCCCGGCCGCACGCCCAACCCGGACCTGCTGATCCCCAGCATCAACACCGTCCTCCTGGTGCTGGTGATCGTGCCCATGCGGATGGCGGACACGGCGGCCAAGCGGATGGACCGCGCGGGCGTGATCCGCGCGCTGCTGGTCGCCGAGGTGATGACGATCGTCGTCACGACCCTGCGGTGGTGGGAGCTGCTGGCGCTGAACGTCCGCTGGGACGCGCACGCCTACGCCTCGGCCGCGTGGGGCGTGGTGGTGCTGCACTCCACGCTGCTGGTCACCGATGTCTTCGAGACGGGCTCGCTGATCGCGCTGTTCGCGAGCGGCAAGGCCAGGCGCAAGCATTACCCGGACGTCAGCGACGCCGCGGACTACCAGTATTTCCTCTCGGCCATCTGGGTGGCGATCTACCTGATCGTGTACTGGGGGCCGAGGGTGTTGTAGAAAAGAAGTGCTCAGTCCTTTCCTTAGTGCTTGGTCCTTGGTGCCCGGTGCCCGTCGGACGCGCGGAGGACGGATACACACCAGCCAATCCGTTGCCGTTGAGCAGTCATCCTGAGGCCCGGTCCCGCGGAACTCGCCTCCGTGCAGAAGACGGCAGGGCCGCAGGATCTAGCCGGGGACGAGCGAGGCCCGGGCGCGGCAGCGGCGAGACAGCCGACGCCGCAACCATCGCGGCCGAGGCGAAGCCAGGAGCCGGGACCGAGGCCCGACACCAAGCACCAAGCACCAAGCACCAAGCACCAAGCACCAAGCACTTCTGTTTTCCGAGGCCCCATGCCCGAGCCGATCGACGACGTCCGCCACCTCCGCGCCCCCCGCGGCATCGCGCTCCTCTGGTTCGCCATGCTCGCGGGACCGGTGGCGTGGATGCTGGGGCTGAACGCGCAGTACGGCCTGGTGCGCGTCGCGTGCGCGAAGCAGAACATGCTCTACCTGCACGGGGTGAGCGTGCTCACGCTGCTCCTCGCCCTGGCGGGCGGGCTGGCCGCGTGGCGCGAGTGGAAGCGCACGGGGCGCGAGTGGCCGGGCGAGGAGCCGGGTGCCATCGCCCGCAGCCGCTTCATGGTGGCGGTGGGGCTGCTGGCCAGCGCGCTCTTCACGCTGGCCATCCTGTCGCAGTGGGCGGCCAACCTGTTCTTCAACCCCTGCATGGCCATCTGATGATGCGCCGCCGCGCGCTCTTCCCCGCCCTTCTCGCCATCGCGCTCGCCCCGCGCGCGGCGTGGGCGCACGGCGGGCGGGCGCTGGAGCCGCACGACGCGTGGACGGCGTGGAGCCTGGAGCCGGCGATCGTCGTCGCCCTCGTCCTCTCCGCGTGGATGTACTCGCGGGGGACGGCGCGGATGTGGCGGCGGTCGGGGGCGGGGCGTGGGATCCGGCGGTGGGAGGCGGCGTGCTTCGCGGCCGGGTGGGTGACGCTGCTCGTGGCGATGGTCTCGCCGCTGCACCGGATGGGCGAGGTGCTCTTCAGCGCGCACATGGTGCAGCACGAGCTGCTGATGGCGGTCGCGGCCCCGCTCCTGGTCCTCGGCCGCCCCGTGATCCCCTTCCTCTGGGCGATCCCCATCCGCTGGCGGCGGTCCGTCGGCGGATGGGCGAAGGCGGGGGCGGTCGCGGGTGCGTGGCGCGGGGTGACGAGCCCGTTCGCGGCGTGGCTGCTGCACGCGGCGACGCTCTGGCTCTGGCATCTCCCCGGCGCGTACGAGGCGTCCCTCGCGTCGGAGTGGATGCACGCGCTGCAGCACGCGTCCTTCCTGGGGACGGCGCTCCTCTTCTGGTGGGCGCTGGTGCACGGGCGCGAGGGGCGGATGGGGTACGGCGCCTCCGTCCTGTACCTCTTCGCCACGGCGATGCACAGCGGCGGCCTGGGCGCGCTCCTCACCTTCGCGCCGCGCCCCTGGTACGCGGCGTACGACGCGACGACGGCCGCGTGGGGGCTGACGCCGCTGGAGGACCAGCAGCTCGCGGGGCTGATCATGTGGATTCCCGCCGGCGCCAGCTACCTTGTGGCCGCGCTGCTCCTGCTCGCCGCGTGGATGCGCGAGTCCGAGCGCCGCGCGTCGCGCTGGGAAGAGCGCGCGCTCCCGCGGCCGACCTGAGGGGGAGACGGAGATGCGACGGATGGAGATGGGCCGGAGGGCGATGCGCGGCGCGGTGCTGCTGGGGGTGCTGGCGCTCTCCGCGTGCGGGATGCGGGACGACGAGCGCGCCTTCGCCGACGCGGCGGCGCTCACCGGGGGCGATCCCGTGGCCGGGCGGACCAAGGCGCGCAGGCTGGGATGCGGATCGTGCCACACCATCCCCGGCGTCTTCGGCGCCCACTCGCAGGTGGGGCCGCCGCTGAAGGGGATCCGCGGGCGGATGTACATCGCCGGCGTGCTCACCAACACGCCCGAGCACATGGTGCGCTGGATCCAGGACCCGCGCTCCGTCGACTCCACCACCGCCATGCCCAGCGTCGGCGCCTCCGAGCGCGACGCCCGCGACATCGCGGCCTACCTCTACGCCATCCCGTGAGGGCGCGCAGCCAGGACGCATTGCCTCCAGTACCTTTCAGATGTGGTTGCCCCGCTTCGGACCCGCCGCGCGACACGAGGCTGGAAGCCCTGACGCTTGTAGAGGCGGGAGCAACGGATTAGATTGCGTACACAACGACGCCGATGTGTACACAAGGGAGCGAGCATGGGAATTGGGATCCGCGAGGCGAGGGAGACGCTGCCCACGCTGATCAAGCGCGCCGCGTACGCGGGCGAGGAGATCCGAGTCGGGGCGCGGGGTGCCGACGAGGTGGTCCTGGTTTCCACGCGCAAGTACGCGCAGCTCCGCCGGAAGCTGAAGCGGTTGCGGGAGGAGCTGGCGGACCTGCGCGCGGAGGTCGCCGCCATGCCGCGGAACGAATCGCAGCTCGATCCGCCGTTCGCAGGATTACAGCGGGCGCTGGACGAGGGCCGGCTACGGGTGTCCGGGACGGGCGAAGCGAGGGCGCGCCGCGTAATTCCCGGGTTGTCGGCGGAAAGCGCGGTTGCGCGTCCGGAGCGCGTCCGGATCGGGAGCCGGGGAGCAGGCGAGCCGGAGCATCGTCGTACCCGCCCTCGCGCCTGACTTCGCATGACGGAATACCAGGACAACCTTCACGACACCCTCCGCCAGGGTGACGTGGTCCTCGCACCGACGGCGGTCCTCCTCTCGTCCGGCGAGGCGAAGGCAGACGACGCCGTTCCCGATCCTCCGGCGCGCCTCGGCGGCCGTACGCGAACGCTGCCGTGGAGACCAGGCGGCAGCAGGGTCGCTCCGGGAACGGTGGTCGAAACCCTGTGGGCGCCGGTGCTCGTGCTCAGCCACGACTGTCAGCTGGAGAAGGAGTTCAACGAGCGCATCCGAGAACTGATGGCGACCGGAGTCGCGCTGGAGGATGCACGGGAGCAGGCCTCCTCCGATCCGTCGCTCGACCCCTTCGCGGTAGTCGCGCCGCTGCATTCCTACGACGTCTTTCCGGTGCCGAGGCACGCGAGCATGCGCGCCGGGGACCGCATCGGCTATTTCCCGCTGGATGCGCTGCCGGAAGACGGCGGCGACTACGTGGTGGACCTGAACCGTCTTTCCACCGTTTCCGTGCGACTCCTGCCCCATGCCGGGAAGGTGGCTTCCCTCGCCCCAGCCTCCGTCGCGGAGCTTCGGTACAAGCTGGCCGAAGCGTACTCGATCCGGGACCTGTCCGTGCTGGCGGAGTTGGAGGCCATGGTGGGCCACACGATCGCGCGGGCGGAGGCGCTGCCCAAGAGCAAGAAGAAGAGCGCCTTATTGCTGCACCTGGACAACGGCGACATCGTCCATCTGGAGATCCGGCGTCCCCGAGACGAGCTGTCCGCGGAAATCACGCGCCTCCCCGCGTCGAGCTGACGTCACGAAGCCCGCAACTGGCTTCAATCGACAACGCTCGTCCGCACCGGCATCGTACAGCTATCGCTTCACGCGCCTCCGGGATCGTCGGCGTCCCCGCTCACGTCCGCCACACGCCAGATCCGGCGTGAGTCCCCAGCTCATCTCGTCCCCCGCGCGATTCAACCATGCGCCTTCGCCTCCACATCCGCCGCCTGTCGAGGCTCGTCCGTCCAGCTCTCGTCCTGGCCGCGTGCACGCTCGCCACCGCCCATCCGGTCGAGGCGCAGGAGGCGGTGACGGCCACCAGCGGCGAGCCGGGCGTGATCGCGCGGATCCGCGCGCTGTTCGCCGAGGTCGAGCGCGAGGCGTCGACGTATCGCCGGGCGACGCGCGACCTCCAGGGGTTCTCGCTGGAAGGCGGGGAGCTGGTGGGGTTCTACCGCGGGAGCGAACTGCGGAAGCTCGCGGCGCACCACTACGGGGAGACGGGGGCGGCGACGGAAGCATACTACTTCTCGGACGGCCGCCCGATGTTCATCCACATCGTGGACGTGACCTACGACGAGCCGTTGAGCGGGCGCGTGCGGTATCGGACCGAGGATCGGTACTACTTCGACGGCGGCCGGCTCATCCGCCACGTGCACACGCCGGATCCCAAGCAGGACGATGACGAGGAAACCGGGCCGTCCGATCCCCCGGCTCCGGAGTTCCTGCTGAAAGTGGCCGAGCAGTTCGCCGCCTGCGCGGCGTCCACGGGCGCCGAGCCGCCCCAATGCACCGCCCCGGATCGATAGCGGGAAGTGAGAAGCGCGTTCACGTCGAGAGAGACGGCGCCGATCCTCTGCCTGGAGGGCGTGAGCGCGGTCGGGAAGTCGACGCTGGCGAGGGCGCTGGCGGCCGAACGTGGCGCGGCGATCGTCCCCGAGCTGGACGGCTCCGGCGCGCCGCCCATCGAATCGGCCGAGCCGTGGTTCACCGAGCGGCACGCGGAGCGATGGATGCGGGCGTGCGCCCTCCGCGCCGGCGCGCCGTTCGTCGCCATCGACTGCGACGTGCTGAAGGGGCTCTGGTACAACTGGATGCACGCGGACGAGGGGTGGCCCGGCGTGGACGTGGTCGGTCCCCTCTGCCGCGAGCACGTGCGGGGCGGATCGCTGGCGTTCCCCGATCTTTACGTCTTCCTGGACGCCTCCGAGGCGCGGCTGTGGGCGCGGCGCGACGGCGATCCCACGCGGACGCGCGGCGGATTCGCGAGCCATCTCCGCACGCGGGCCGCCCATCGCCGCTACTTCGCCGCGCTCCAGGCCGCCGCGCCCGGGCGAGTGGCGTTCGTGGATACGGAGGATCGCTCGACGCTCGTCGACCGCGTGGCGGCGCTCGTCCCCGCCCTTTCCTCCGGGCCTCCCGACTCCCATGATCTCCTCGAGCGGATGATCGCCTGGGTGCGGACGCACGCGCCGGACGCGCCCGCCGACCCGCGCGGACGCGCGAGCTGAGGGGGCATCGCGATCGAGTCCCGATCCCCCGTGTCGAAAGCATGTCGAAAGCGGGGAGGCTCGTTCGACGTGAAGGTAGAGCAGCGATGACACGCATCGCCGTCATCCCCAACGAACGGAGCACGCGATGGACACCGAGATGAAGGCCGAGACCCACAAGGAGCGCGAGTGGCTGCAGCGGCTGCTGGGCGAGTGGACCTTCGAGTCCGAGGTGAGCGGGGGGCCCGGCCAGCCGCCCGAGAAGTACAGCGGCACCGAGAGCGTCCGGTCGCTGGGAGGGATCTGGACGGTGTGCGAGGGGCGCGGCGACGTCCCCGGCGGCGGCACGTCCAGCAGCATGATGATGACCCTCGGCTACGACACGACGCGGAAGCGGTTCGTGGGCTCGTTCGTCGCGGCGATGATGACGAACCTGTGGATCTACGAGGGCGACCTCGACGGCGACCGGCTGACGCTGGACACCGAGGGCCCCAGCCTGACGACCGAGGGGCAGATGGGGAAGTACCGCGACACCATCGAGTTCCTGAGCGACGACCACCGCGTGATGACCTCCCGCTTCCTCGGCGACGACGGCCAGTACTTCGAGTTCATGCGGTCGGACTACCACCGGACGAGCTGACGGCGATGAAGATCGAGTGTCTCTGCGGGTACCTGATCCACGACGGCGCGGACAACCTGCCGCACAAGGCGCACTTCATCACGGACCAGGACTGGGACGGGTTCTGGGAAGAGGTGGACGCCGCCATCGAGAAGTCCGGGCCGTCGGCGCGGGACAAGGAGGCCGCGGTGATGCGGCTGCGGAGCCTGAAGGTGTTCCGCCAGGCGTGGCAGTGCCGCTCCTGCGGACGCCTGTATGTGGACGACGCGTCGTACACCGCCTGGTCCTTCTCGCCGGATCCGGGCGGCGCCCCGCCCACCCTCTTCGCCCGCGACCCCAAGCGGTGACAAAGACCGGCGCGGAGATGCGCGCGGGGCCGGTGGACCGACGGAAATCACCCATCGGGAGACGCATGTCGCACGACCTTTTGCTGCTCAGCAACTCCAGGCTGCACGGGCGGGAGTACCTGGACCACGCGCTGGACGCCGTCGCCGAGCTCCTGGGCGGGCGGCGGAGGGTGCACTTCGCGCCGTACGCGCTGGCGGACCACGACGCGTACACGGCGCGGGTGGCGGACGCGCTGAAGCCGCTGGGCGTGGAGGTGGTGGGGCTGCACCGGAGCGGCGACCCGCGCCGCGAGGTGGAGTCCGCCGAGGTGCTGTTCGTGGGCGGCGGCAACACCTTCCGCCTGCTGAAGACCATCCGCCGCCTGGGGCTGATCGAGCCCGTCCGGCGGCGCGTGGAGGCGGGCGGGCTGGCGTACCTGGGATCGAGCGCGGGGACCAACCACGCCTGCCCCACCATCCGCACCACCAACGACATGCCCATCGTGCAGCCGGACTCGCTGGAGGCGTTCGGGCTGGTGCCGTTCCAGATCAACCCGCACTACCAGGACGCCGACCCCGCCTCCACCCACATGGGCGAGACGCGCGAGGAGCGCATCCGCCAGTTCCTGGAAGAGAACGACGTGGCCGTGCTGGGGATGCGCGAGGGCGCCTGGCTCCGCCGCCGCGGCCCGTCGCTCGCGCTGGGCGGAACCACCGGCGCCATCCTCTTCCGCCGCGCCGCCGACCCCGCCGAGATCGCCGGCGGCACCGACCTCTCCCACCTCCTCCATCTCCCCGCCCGCTTCGACACGCCCCCGGACGCCCCGCACCCCGCCGCCGGAACGCGAGCCGGATAGCGGCGGATCGGCGGATCGGCGGATCGGCGGATCGGCGGATCGGCGGATCGGCGGATCGGCGGATCGGCGGATCGAATCTAAAATCGAACCGGATCCGCATCATCCGTTGCAGCTAAGCAGTCATTCCAGGGCCGGCAGCGCCGAACCCGCCCGTCCGCCGCCGCCCGCAGGCCCGTGGAATCTACTCCGGGCAGCAGCGAGGCCCGGGCGCGGCAGCGGCGACACCGCCCCGGCCGCCCACGACCGCGGCTCGAGCGGATGGGGACCTGCGGACCGCACCCACTGCGGCCGCGGCGATCTCGACGCTGCCGCGCCCCCTGCCTCGCTCGTTCCTGAGTCAGATCCCACGGCCCTGCCGTCCCGGTGAGAGACGCAGAATTCGCCTGACCGGGCCTCTGGATGACTGCTGAACGGAGACGGATCAGCCGACTGGCACGATCTCGATCGGGATCGCGCGCGAAACGAAGCAGGGCAGCGGGGATGGATCTCCGCTGCCCTGCTTCTCTCTCGTATCCCCCGTCAGCGCTCCGAGTCCGGGCGCCCCGCTCCAGGCTCGCGCAGCCGCCCGGTGCCGCGCCCACCGGCGCGATGGCCGGCCTCGCCGTGCCCCGGTCCCGCCGGCGGCGCGCAGTCGATCCTCCGCGCGAACTGCTCCCGCCCCTTCGCCGCGGCCGCCGCGACGTTCCGATCGCCTTCCATCTGCTCCCGCATCTGGTTCTTTCCCCGGTGTCGGCCGTCCGGGCGTCCGACGCCGCACTCCGCGTGCCCCGGACGCGCCAGGGATCCCGCGACCCGGCCCTCGTGATCCGCAATTCTCAGCGCAGGCGGAAGACCGGGCCGCGGGGGACGAAGGGGAGCTTCGCGGAGCCGGGAACCAGGATCCCGTGGTCGCGGCGGATGCGCACGCGGTCGCACCAGCCGTCGGTGATCAGGAGGATGGGGCCCGTGGGCGGAAAGTCCTCCGCCGTCTCCAGCAGGTCCACCCCCGGCTGCAGCACCGTGCCGCCCCGCCCGCGGACGCGCACCCGCCCCGCGATCTCCTCCGGCGCCATGTACCCCGCGTCGTGCGCCGCCGCGTCGCAGAACACCACGCGGACCGCCGGCACCTCCCGCGCGATGGCGTAGCTGGCGATGGTCCCCAGCGCCTTGGCCAGCAGCTCGCTCCCCATCGACCCCGACGTGTCCAGCACCACCCCGAAGGTGCGCTCCGCCATCGACTCCGCCCGCACCGCCCAGCGCGGGCGCGGGATGTTGGGCGTGGACGCCTGCCGCCGGCTGGGCCGGGCGAAGGTGCGGTACCGCTCCGCCGGCGCGAACCGCTCGTCGAACCACCGCGCCAGCTCCACCTCCCAGGGGATCGGCGGCATGTGCAGCGCGCGGATCTCCTCCACCAGCCCCGCCGGAAGGAATCCGCGCCGGCCGTCCTGGTGGTAGTGCAGCCCCTGCGAGAGCGCCGCCCGGTACAGCTCGTCCAGCGTCACCCCCTCGCCCCGCTCCCACCACCCGGGGCCGCCCCCCTCCAGCATGTCGCCCGCGCCCACCCCGCGCAGCGTGGCCAGCTTCCGGTAGCGCCGCAGGTCGGTGACGATGCGGTCGTAGACGGCCTCCGCCGAGAGCCCCTTCAGCTCCGGGTCCAGGAGCACCCCCACCTTCGGCAGCTCGCCGATCCCCATCTCCACCAGCCACTGGTTGACCACGTAGTCGCAGGCCACGTTCCAGAGGTAGGGGTCGCGGCCCTGGCGGCGCGCCTGGTGGCGGAGGCCGGCGTGCAGCAGCTCGTGCGCCATCACGAACCGGCACTCCTCCTCGCCCAGCCCCGCGAACGGGTTGTAGTAGATCTCCTGCGCCGAGTCGTCCACGGCGGCGATGGAGATGTCCAGCCGGCGGCAGAGCTCCGGGTCCTCGATCACCCGGAACGACGCCGCCAGCGCGCCCAGGAGCGGGTAGCTGTGGATGAACCACTCGCGCGCGGCCCGCGCCGGCGTCAGCTTCCCCCCCTCGCCGCTCCCCAGCGCGCTCTCCCGCCCCGCCGCCACGCTCACCGCGCTCCGCACCGCCTCCGAGAGCCCGCGCGCCAGCATCTCGGCCCAGCTCTCGTTGCGGCTCCCCCACGGCGCCCACGCCGCGTCCCGCACCTCCGCGGCGGTGCGCGCGGGCACCATGTCCGCCGCCGCCCCCGCCGTCCCGAAGCGCGCCAGCTCGGGCGGGATCCCCCGCTCCACGAACGCCGCGAACAGCTCGGCCTCCGTCCGCGCCGGAAGCGCCGCCCGCGCCGCCGACTCCTCCGGCGCGCGGCCGAACTTGAGGTCCGCCAGGAAGCGCGCCACGAAGCAGTCGCACGCGGCCGTCCACTCGCGCCAGTGCGGGAGGCGCTCGGGGCGGAAGTGCTCGAAGCCCAGGTGCAGCAGCGCGTGCGCCGCCACGTACGCCCACTCGTCCGGGGTGGCGCGGCGGGTGGGGTGGAAGTGGATGGTCCCGGTCTCGTGCACCACGGCCCATCCGTCCGGCGGGCACCCGTTCCCCTCGTGGCGGCGGAAGCGGGCGCGGTGCGCCATCGGCTGGAAGAGCGGATGGTCCTCCACCTTCCGCATCCCCGCGAAGTACGCCTCGGTGGCGGGATCCAGCCGCGCCGCGCCTCGCTTACGCGCCATCGCCCCGCCGCGGCCGGTGGAGACAGGGGGATCGCATCACGCCCCGCGGACCGGGTAGCGCAGGTGCGTGACGCCGACGCCCTGGATCACCGTGGGGCTGCCGAGGACGGCCGGCGTGCCGGCGAGGTGGTCGAAGAGCCGGACCCCGGAGCCGAGAAGGACCGCCGCGACGTCGACGTGGAGCTCGTCGAGGAGGCCGGCGTTCAGCAGCTGCCGGATGGTGTCGGCGCCGTGGACCCCGACCGCCTTCCCGGCGGCGGCGGCCCGGGCCTGGCGCACGGCGCTCTCGAGCCCGTCGGTCACGAAGTGGACGGTCGAGTCCGGTCGCGGCCATCCGTCCGGGACGTGGTGGGTGAGGACGAACGCGGGTCCCCAGGCGTGGTTTCCGCCCCAGCCCTGGGCGGCGTCGAAGGTGCGCCGGCCGGTGAGCACGGCGCCCAGCTCGGACCAGAGGCCGCGCAGGTGCCCGGCGCTCGGCCCGGACACCCGGAACGTCATGGGGTCCGATCCCCCGGTGTCGAACTCGACGTCCCCCGAGGCGAAGTACCAGTCGAACACTTCGGCCACGCCGTCGTCGGGGTCGGCGACGTAGCCGTCGAGCGACATGGACATGATTGCGACGACCTTCGACATGGCAAGCTTTCTTTCGAGGGGTGGAGAGTGCGTTCAGGGGATCGCGCGCCGTCTCGCCGACCGTCCGCCCAGCCTGTCCTCGGCTGGACGGATTGGACGGAGACGGAACGCCGAGCTTCGGGCTCCTCGGGGGGACGGCGCAGCGCTCACGCGCCGTCGTTCTGCTGCACCAGCCGCGGGAGGTCGCGCACCACCTCGGCCAGGAACCACCCCGGCCACGGCTCCTGCCCCTCGGGCGAGGCCATGATCATCTGCGCGATCTCGAAGTTCACCGACGACAGCTCCTTGATGAGCGCCTTGGCCCGGTGCGCCTGCTCGCGCTGCGCGGGCGAGACGGCCTCGCGCTCGGCCGGGAGCTCCTTGACCAGCTGCGCGCGGAAGGCGTGGGCCAGGTAGTAGAGCACGTCGCGCTCGGCCGGCGTGTCCGGCCAGCGGAGCGTCCCCTTGAGCAGGTCGCTGACCCCGTAGCGGTTGCGCACCGTCTGCACGAAGCCGCGGAACTGGCTGGCGTGCTCCGGCGTCAGGCACGACGACGCGGCCACGGCGATCCACTCCTCGGCCGCGGCCTCGCCCAGCTCGCGGAGCTGGTCGCTCAGGATGTGCCACGAGCGGGGGGTGGAGAACGGCTGCTCGGTCGCGGGCGGCCTGCTCCACAGGTGGTCGGGGCGGCTCTCCACGTACTCCGTGACCCACGGGTGCAGCCCGGCGCCGTACGCCCACCGCAGCCAGTCGCGGTGGTCCACCCGCAGCTGCACGTGCGCCATCCGGTTGATGAGCGCCGACGGCATGGGCTTGACGATGGCGTGGTCCTGCGCGCGGTTCCCCGCCCCGATGATCACCGACCCCGCCGGCATCTCGTACTCGCCGATCCGCCGCTCGTGGATCAGCGAGTAGAACGCCTTCTGCACCTCGGCGCTGCTGGCGTTCAGCTCGTCCAGGAACAGGCAGTACGGCTCGTCGCGGGCGATCATGGTGGGCGGGCAGAAGCGGCTCTTTCCGCCGACGATCTCCGGGACGCCGATCAGGTCCTCGGGCGCCAGCTGGCTCCCCAGCAGCGACACGCACGGGAACCCCACCGACCGCGCGAAGAGCTGCACCAGCGCCGACTTGCCGATCCCCGGCGCCCCCCACACGAACACGGGCCGCACGGGCGCCACGTGCAGCAGGTACTCCAGCAGCTGCGTCTGGGACAGCGATCGGATGTGATGCACGGCGGAGATCTGGATCGGGGCGATGGGCCGGACGACGCGCACACAATGGTATGCGCCCCCGTTCGGACCGTCAACTTGCGATCATGCCCGCGCCCGATGCGTCACCGGAGCGCCAGCCGCATCGCAACCCTCACGCGGACACGCGGCAGCAAGATCGAGATGACGATCGGGAGATGGAGATCGGGAGATGATGATCAGGATCGAGGATGACGTCAGATCGCCCTCGATCCGATCCGTTGCCGTTCAGCAGTCATCCAGAGGCCCGGCCGCGAAGATCCCACCCTTTCGCAGGTGACGGCGGGGCCGTGGGATCGAACCGGGGAACGATCGAGGCATGGGCGCGGCAGCGTCGAAACCGCCGCGGCCGCCACGACCGCGGCCGCGCCAGATCCGGTCTCGAGCGGCCGGGGAGGAAACCGAACAGCCCGAGCCAGGGTAAACAGATGCACACAACAGATTGGAGATCCCGGCCGGCGCGGCGTCGAGCGCGCCGGCATTCGAACGAAGGTGAGACGATGACGACGCGGAAGCGATGGATCGCCCTCCTGCTCGCGACGGCGCTCCCGGCGGGCGCCGCGGGAACGATGGCCGCGCAGGCACCCGCGCACCGCCACGCCGCCCCGGCGCCCGACGAGGGGCTGACG